>JAESFG010000108.1_pt1 | contig 278560 bp, 243 predicted proteins | sample 9269371 | NCBI WGS metagenome assembly JAESFG01 (sample SAMN14506227, study PRJNA617093) | algae metagenome | isolation source: Aetokthonos hydrillicola CCALA 1050 (B3-Florida) and co-occurring... | place: USA: South Carolina | collected 2013-01-01
GATTATGAACACTTTTATCGTCAAATGTATACCCTACAAGGATTATAGACGTTGGAAGGATAATATTGCCAATGTCAATAGGAAGCATAAGCACGTAAAAACGGCAATATTATGGTTCCACCGACAACAAGGTTTTCAGCCTGTACATGGCGGCAAAATGTACCTTCGCTACTTTTACGCCTATATAATTTGTGAGGTAGATACAGTACTGTGGTTATCTATATACATGAATCGTTATTATTAAAGAGTGATACTTGTTTAGCCACCAGTATAAATAAAAAATGTGTTGATTGAGGGAGCAACTTATTGTGATTGTTTGGCGTTTGAGTCGATTGATGGCAGAACGTAGAGTCTCTGGTAAGCAACTGGCAGAGATTCTTCATGTGCATCCTAACACCGTCTCGCGTCTCCGAAGGGCATTTACCATGCCACCAATCGATGGTGATTTACTCAATAAGCTTTGCCAAGAGCTGAAGTGCATTCCTTCTGATCTGATTGAGTATATTCCTTCAGAAGATGAAATCCCTGCTAGTAAATTGTCTACAGTGTCTGAAGTTAAGAATGAACAGAATATCGCAGAGCTTAGTCAAAGCATTGCCGAGGCAATTCAAGCTACTACCTCGTCGGGTAAGACATCCATAACCTCACAGGAAATACTTGCTCGTGTAACCGCTCTTCTAGCCGTGACGCCACAGACTAATTTTTAAAAGTAGCAATTAAAACATTTAAAAGCCTACGTATAGATGATTGGTTTAGATAGACGAGTGTCACTATAGGCGTCACCGTGCCAAAACGGGAAAATTGTACGCTAAGGCTGAAAGCATCTTGCAGTAAGCATTTCGGGCGATAAATGTACACCCATATGAGGAGATCGGTTTCAAAGCCCTGAAAATAGGTTGTTTTTAACAATTTCGCTCAAGAGTGTACTTAGACTCAGTTTGATGGTGCAGAGTAGTATGTATTCTCTGTACCTTGATAGTATTTTTAGAAAAAAGTATTTTTCCTGCCACTTAATAAAGGTATATACTAAAATCATTCCAAAAAATCTGGTAAATTATTTAACGCCAATTGTGCCACTTGTTCTGCACGTTGTGACGTGATTTTTTGATACCGTAAGGTTGTTTGAATGCTTTCATGTCCCATGAGCGCCCTGAGTTCTTCAATTTCCATTAGTCCCACTCGCTCTGTAGCAAAAGTATGCCGTAGATCGTGAAGACGAATTTCTTCGAGTTCGGGACTGTCTCCAATCAGGTTCGTCCAAGATTTATGCGCCATACGGTACGACAGGCGGGAGACAACTAAAGTTTTTGGCTGTTGAGCAGTAAACAGTGCTGGATGGTTAGAGTGTCTATAATATTTAATGTAGTGATTTAGGCTCACAGAAGCTACTTCACTGTAAAAACACCACCGTCGCTTGTTACCTTTGCCAACAACCTGAAATTTCCGGGTGTTGAAGTCTATGTCATTAAGATCTAGAGCCAGTACCTCAGCAATCCTAGCGCCACTGGTATGCAACAAACGCACTAACGCAGACATTCGCGCATCTTTTTTGATCATACGATACAGGATACTTAATTGGTTAGGAGTAAGATAACGCACCAGTTCATCCGTAGCATATTCTCCTTTGTTGTGACTGGGTTTGCGTCTTGTGAGTCCCGCAACTGGATTGGATTTGAGATATCCCATATCAACAGCAAAGTTGAACAAAGCCGTGATTACAGCTTGATGACGGCGGTGGGTAGTATAGGAAACATCAGTTAGTGAATTGAGGTATTCTACCAAGATTTGTCGGTCGATAATTTCTATTGACCATCGACCATATTGTTTGAGTAAGGGGATAATCGTAGACTCATAGGAACGTAGAGTGCTGTTGGCTAGTCCCGGACGTTCTAAAAACTTGGTGGCTAAAGCAGCTAAAGTCGTCATTACTTTAGAGGGGCTTTTTGCAATTTTTTTAAATAAAAGTGTAGATTTTAAATTATCATTGCAGATGCTAACGCAGCTGCAAATATTCTCAGAAAAGTAAGCACAATATTGGATCTTGATCTTAATGGAGTGTGTAGAGGGCAATTGACAGCCCTAGCTCGGTTGAACATTTGGAACGGTTCGAGTAAGAACCCTCTACTAGGTGTTACTGTGTGAAAGAATCTCCGTGACTTTAGTCCGGAGAGTCGTCAAATCCATACCCGAACCTATACCCCCTTAAAAAAAATTAATCACCTCAAAGCCTCGACTATTCAGAGCTTTCATTTGTGAGTACATTAGTAATTAGCATAAAGGAATATAAATTTTCTCGTGAGATAATTAAGACTTGATTTTTTATTCGAAAAAATATTTAAGTTTTTTATTTTTATTTAAACTTCTAACTTCAAGAACAAAACAAAAATTGTCCACACTTAGCTTGAGCAACTGGGAAATTCACAGGAGAGACAATGAACAAAACCTATGCAACCATTGACGGTAATGAAGCTGTTGCTCGTGTTGCTTACCGTTTAAGTGAAGTTATTGCTATCTACCCGATTACTCCTTCATCATCAATGAGTGAATGGACTGATGCTTGGTCATCGGATGGTCGTTTTAATGTGTGGGGTAGTGTCCCTAGTGTAATCGAAATGCAGAGTGAAGGGGGCGCGGCGGCGGCGGTGCATGGAGCATTACAAACTGGTTCTATGACCACCACGTTTACATCTTCTCAAGGCTTGTTGTTAATGATTCCCAATTTGTACAAAATTGCTGGGGAATTAAACACAGTCGTTATTCATGTCGCGGCTCGTTCGCTTGCTACCCAAGCCTTATCTATTTTCGGTGATCATAGTGATGTAATGGCGGCTCGTGCAACTGGCTTTGCTTTGTTATGTTCCGCTTCAGTACAAGAAAGCCAAGATTTTGCCTTGATCTCCCAAGCTGCAACTCTTAGAAGCCGAGTGCCATTTATGCACTTCTTTGATGGTTTTCGTACATCTCATGAAATTCAAAAAGTCGAACTGCTACAAGACAGTGATTTACGATCGCTCATCGATGATGAACTGATATTTGCCCACCGCGCCCGTGCGCTAACCCCAGACAAACCAGTGTTACGGGGTACCGCGCAAAATCCGGATGTCCACTTCCAAGCCCGCGAAACTGTTAACCCTTACTATAATGCTTGTCCGGATATTGTCCAACAAGTGATGGATCAATTTGGAGAACGGACAAAACGGTACTACCAGATTTTTGAATACTACGGCGTTCCTGATGCAGAACGGGTGATTGTGTTGATGGGTTCAGGCTGTGAAACAGTCCATGAAACTGTAGATTATTTAAATACCCGTGGGGAAAAAGTTGGTGTTGTTAAGGTGCGGCTGTACCGTCCGTTTGATATCGAGCGCTTTGCCCAAATATTACCAGCAACAACAAAGGCGATCGCCGTCCTTGATCGCACGAAAGAACCAGGTAGTATCGGTGAACCGTTGTATTTAGATGTTGTGACTGCTATTCACGAAGCTTGGGAACTCGTAAAGGAAAACTCACCTCATCCCAAAATTATCGGTGGTCGTTACGGTTTATCATCAAAAGAATTTACCCCAGCAATGGTAAAGGCAATTTTCGATAACTTGGCTCAAACTAAGCCAAAAAACCACTTTACCGTTGGTATTAATGACGATGTTTCCCATACTTCCCTTGAGTTTGATCCAAACTTTTCAACCGAAGCAGATAACGTTGTTCGAGCAATGTTCTACGGTTTAGGTTCAGATGGTACAGTTGGAGCAAACAAAAACTCGATCAAGATTATTGGTGAGGGAACTGATAACTACGCCCAAGGTTACTTTGTTTACGACTCAAAGAAATCAGGTTCACTGACTGTTTCTCACCTGCGCTTTGGTTCACAACCAATTCGCTCAACCTACCAAATCGACCAAGCAAACTTTATTGGTTGCCATCAGTGGGTATTCTTAGAACGTATAGATGTTCTTAAGCCTGCTGCTCAGGGAGGAACTTTCTTGCTAAATAGTCCTTATGACGCGGATACTGTTTGGGAACACCTACCGTCAGAAGTTCAAAGACAAATTATCACTAAGCAGCTTAAGTTCTACGTTATCAATGCTACCAAGGTCGCTAAGGAAAGCGGCATGAAGGGGCGAATTAATACAGTGATGCAGGTGTGCTTTTTTGCTCTTGCCGGTGTTTTGCCACAGGATGAAGCGATCGCGAAAATTAAGCAAACAATTGAAAAAACCTACGGCAAAAAAGGTGCAGACGTCGTCCGTATGAACTTGGAAGCCGTAGATAAAACGTTAGAAAATTTACACAAGGTCGAAATCGGAAAAGAAACCCAAAAATCTACAATCCAAAATCCTATACCTGAGACTGCTCCCAAATTTGTCCAGGAAGTCTTAAGTAAAATGATGGCATGGCAGGGTGATGATTTACCTGTTAGTGCTTTACCTGCTGACGGTACTTACCCGACTGGTACAACTAAGTGGGAAAAACGCAATGTCGCCCTTGAGATTCCTGTGTGGGATTCTGATGTTTGCGTTCAATGCAACAAGTGCGTTATGGTTTGTCCTCATGCAGCTATTAGAAGTAAGGTTTATCAACCCGATCAGTTAGTCAATGCACCTTCAAGCTTCAAATCAGTTGATGCAAAGGATAAGGACTTTGCTAGTCAGAAGTTTACTATTCAGGTTGCTCCAGAAGATTGTACAGGTTGTGCTATTTGTGTAGATATTTGTCCTGCTAAAAATAAGTCTCAGCCAGAGCGTAAGGCAATTAACATGGAATTACAGTTGCCTTTGCGCAGTCAAGAACGGGAAAACTGGAATTTCTTTTTGAGTTTGCCTAATCCTGACAGAAGACAGCTTAAAGTTAATCTCATTCGCCAACAACAGCTGCAAGAACCTTTGTTTGAATTTTCTGGTGCTTGTAGTGGTTGTGGTGAAACACCTTATCTAAAATTGCTGACACAACTTTTTGGCGATCGCGCAATTATCGCCAACGCAACGGGTTGTTCTTCTATCTATGGTGGAAACTTACCTACAACCCCTTGGACAAAGAATGCAGATGAAAGAGGCCCAGCATGGTCTAATAGTTTATTTGAAGATAACGCTGAATTTGGTTTTGGTTTCCGCCTTTCTTTAGATAAGCAGTCGGAATTTGCAGCTGATCTTCTCCAGCAGTTAAGCGGTGAAATCGGGGATAGTCTAGTTGAGTCTATCTTAAATGCTCAGCAACAAACCGAAGCAGAGATTTACGAACAACGCGATCGCGTAGCACTCCTCAAGCAACGGTTACAAAGTTTGTTAACTGCTGATGATTCACAAATTACCGCCAAAGCTCAACAACTTCTTACACTGGCTGATTATCTTGTTAAAAAAAGTGTCTGGATTGTCGGCGGTGATGGTTGGGCTTATGATATTGACTTTGGTGGACTAGATCATGTGCTTGCTAGTAACCGCAATGTGAATATCCTAGTGTTAGATACAGAGGTATACTCTAATACAGGTGGTCAGTCTTCTAAAGCTACACCAAAAGCAGCTATTGCGAAGTTTGCTGCTAGTGGTAAGCCAGTATCAAAGAAAGACTTAGGGCTAATTGCTATGACATACAGTAATGTCTATGTAGCAAGTGTAGCTCTTGGCGCACGTGATGACCAAACCCTCAAGGCATTTTTAGAAGCAGAGGCTTACGACGGTCCATCACTCATTATTGCCTATAGCCATTGCATTGCTCATGGTATTAACATGACCACAGGAATGAGTCATCAAAAGGCGTTAGTGGAATCAGGTCGCTGGTTGCTGTATAGATACAATCCTGATTTACAAAAAGCTGGGAAGAATCCATTACAGATGGATATGCGATCGCCTAAAGAGACAATAGAGCGATCGATGTCCAAAGAAAATCGCTTCCAAATACTTACCAAAACTAAACCTGAGCTTGCCAAGCGCTTACTCCAAGAAGCACAAGCCGAAGTTGATGCTCGTTGGCAATACTACCAATATCTGGCAAAAAGGTGATGGCATTTTGAAAATTCTGCATTAAACTCCAGGAGTCAGAATGAATTCATGAATTTATTCTGACTCCTGACTCCTGACTCCTGAATTCTTCTTCAAAAGGTTATCCTATGGACGCGAAGACTGACGAGACTACTAGTCGCGGCACACCACTGATTTTAGCTGGAGTTTTTCTTGGTGTTGGTCTTGGAGGTTTCTTTGATGGCATTGTTCTGCATCAGATCCTCCAATGGCATCATATGTTAAGTAGCGTTCGACCCTTGACATCACGCCATAATATAGATTTGAATATGGTCTGGGATGGCTTGTTTGATGCCTTCGATTGGGTGATAACCGTGATTGGAGTCGTCTTGCTGTGGCAAGCAGGAAAGCGTGATGATGTTCCTTGGTCAGCAAATATATTTTTTGGATCAGTACTTGGTGGTGCTGGATTTTTCAACTTAATTGAAGGCATAATTGATCACCAAATTCTTGGGATCCATCATGTGAAACCGGGACCAAATCAACTGATCTGGGATTTGGGTTTTCTCGCTAGTGGTGTTTTGCTGATTCTAGTTGGATGGAGAATAACTCAATCAAAAAACGGCAGCACGAACGCAGCAATATAAGTATATCCAGATGCCCGTGTTTATCTCGAATCTCATTGAACGCTTTTTTCACGGCAGCTTCATCAGTAATATCTAACTCTAATGGCGAAGCTTGACCCCCAGTTGAGGTAACACTCGCTACTATATCCTTTAGCCTTTGCTGGTTTCGCCCATTGACAAGTACAAAAGCTCCGACGCTAGCCAGAGCTTTAACTATTCTCATTTATCAAAAACTTTGTCATATTGACCATCAACAATACGAAGTAATCCTTATCATAAGAGGAATGTCATCATGCAATAGCTATTGCATGATGGCTCCTAAAATCAAAATATCTTGTTGTTGAAAGAAAATGATGAATTGGAAAATTCTTTGTTTACTCCCTGGTTTAACTCTAGCATCTGCTGTGCCTGCTGCTTATGCCAACAACCAAACCACTCATCATGCTGTTGTTGTTGCTCAAAGTCAACAACAAGGGAGTACAACGCCTAATGACAGTGGTACGACCACAACCACTCCTAATGACAGCGGTACAACTACGAACCCTAGTACTACTACACCCAGCGACAGTGGTACGACAACAACCCCTAGTACCACACCTAGTGAAAGTGGTACCACAACAAAGCCTGCTAAATTGAAAGTTGGTAGTAAAGGAGAAGCAGTAAAAACTGCCCAAACTTATTTGAAGCAGCATAACTTTTACAATGGACCGATTGATGGAAAGTTTTCTAAAAAGACTCGCTTAGCAGTGATCAAATTCCAGAAATCTAAGGGTCTAAAAGCTGATGGAATTATTGGACCTAAGACTTTAGCTGCAATGCAATAAACCTTTGTTGCCAACTAGCGGTTTTTTATAAAAAACTCCACCTACAAGGGGATGGAGTTTTTTATTTGAAATTTTAGAACTTTTATGTAATATTTTTTCCTTACAGCAGTTTTGACCTAAATGAACCAGACCGTTTGTAAGGGCGCAAGGCATTGCTCCCCTACGACTGTGGTCTAATTACCTGAAAATTGCTGTAAACAATCGATTTTTGTGATTTTTCTGGAAATTAGCAGCCTAAACCGTACATTAATATATGCTTTACCGTATGTGCGAGCAATATTGTATTCATAATATCAAATGTTGAATTTTGCGCTTAAAACAAAATTGCATCTTAAATTAGCTGTTGTTAATGTAAACTTTTATATATTATGGCATAATTTCTGCATTTTAAAGTGATTAATCAATAGAGGCATACAACTTTTAGCCTTTAAACACAAGGTAATTTATTCTTCTTCAATGTAGTCGGAGTCAAATGACATTTGGTTCAGCAAACTAAGAAGAAGGGACAAATATAAAAAACTCCATGCCACTTGCGCTTGGGGAGTTTTTTGGTCGTGGGAAAAAAGTACTATCCGCCCAGCGATCATGCACAAAGAGGCGGTTTATTATCCCTCTCCACCGACAAGGGGATGGATTCGAGCGCCGCTTTTATGAAACTAAAGCCTTACAAAATCTAACAGGCAAATTTTTAATGTACTTTCAGCACAAAATTCCGCAAAACCTCGTTTACTTGTGAGCGACTACTTAGCACATATGGAGTTGAATTATGAAAAAACTGAATTATTATGTAGCTCTTTTCTCTGCCCTATTCTCTGTTAATGAAATTTTCATCTTTACAATGCAAGCTCGGGCAGAAGAAATTCAACAGATAAGACAACCACTTTATGTTGCAAAAAATACAATTTGGCCATCAAGACAAGTTTCTGTATGCTGGGAAAAATCAGGTAGTAATACTGAAAAGAACTGGGTAATATCAGCAGTCAATAATACATGGGAGAACGAATCAGGGATTGACTTCATAGGTTGGGAGGATTGTATACCGAATTCCAAAGGAATTCGCATTCAAATTAGCGACGAGAGACCACATACAAAAGGATTAGGGCGAAACCTTGACGGAGTTACCGCAGGTATGGTTCTCAACTTCACCTTCAACAATTGGAGCACACTATGTCAAAGTGATCGAGAAAATTGCATCCGTTCAATTGCTGTACATGAATTCGGTCATGCAATGGGATTTGCACACGAGCAAAATCGTCCCAATACACCAGCTACATGCACAGAAGAGAAAAGTGGTAGTAATGGCGACACGACTGTCGGTGCATGGGATTTGAGTTCAGTAATGAACTACTGCAATCCAAACTGGAATAACGGGGGTCAGTTGAGCGCAACTGATATTGAAGGAGCGCGTAAATTTTATCCCTTTCCAGATGATTATCTAAAAGTTACCGCTGTCTGGCAAAAAGGAACCGACGGAGAAATTCAAGTTTATGACTGGCAATACGAAGACTACCGCAAGAAATATGACGAGCTTTGGAACCAAGGCTGGCGGTTACACATTCTCAAAAACCGTGTGGTGAATAATCAGGTGCTGTATACCGCAGTATGGCGTCCAAATACTTCTGGCGAAATCCAGGTCTACGGTTGGTCATATGAAGACTACCGCAAGAAATACGATGAGCTTTGGAATCAAGGTTGGCGGCTGCATATTCTCAACAACTACGTCGTCAACGGTCAAGTGCTGTATACCGCAGTATGGCGTCCAAGTACTTCTGGCGAAATCCAGGTCTACGGTTGGTCATATGAAGACTACCGCAAGAAATACGATGAGCTTTGGAATCAAGGTTGGCGATTGCATATTCTCAACAACTACGTCGTCAACGGTCAAGTGCTGTATACCGCAGTATGGCGTCCAAGTACTTCTGGCGAAATCCAGGTCTACGGTTGGTCATATGAAGACTACCGCAAGAAATACGATGAACTTTGGAATCAAGGTTGGCGGCTGCATATTCTCAACAACTACATCGTCAACGGTCAAGTGCTGTATACCGCAGTATGGCGTCCCGACACTTCCGATGAAATCCAAGTATACCAGTGGCTATATGTAGACTTTAGGAAGAAATACGATGAGCTTTGGAACCAGGGCTGGCGGTTGAAAATACTAGATGTGTATTAAGCTTTACCCTATTCCTCTGAAAAAACTTATCGTAGGCGGATCCTAAATAAGAGATTCCTTCACAGTTTTGATAATGGGATTTTCTTGCTTTTCTGTCGCTTCAAGCCTGGAAACGAGCGCAGCACGGTCTTTTATACCTAGCTGGTAAATAAGTTTAGCCAAAAAATATTCCCAGTCTTGTTGTCTGCGCTGGGCTATACCATTATAGAAGTCTGCACCAGGGGGATGAAGCGCAATATCTAACAAAATATCTAATGTGGGTATAACTGGCTGCTGTTCAACCCAATGAGTGATATATTCTTCTTCCTTTTCCATCAGTTCATTTTGCTTTTCCCACTGGTATTTGTTAAGAAGAAACTCGCTACCGAAACCTGCAAATACTTCAGGGCTAACTGGTGATGCCAAGTCAGCTAGGAATTCTAGAATTTGTTCTTTGCTTTGTCTTGCCATTTAGATATACTTCTTTGAGTGAATAAGTTGTAAGTTGTGTGTAAGGTAAGACTTCTTCTATAACTCTGACTTGGTTTTTACAATAAAGGTTAAAAATGCTTGTTTCATCAGAAATTCCTATTATTGCCACAATCGTGTTGGTTGCCTTTGGAATCTTAGGCTGGGGTTTTTATCGCGCCAGACCTTTTGGTAAGCTGGGAATACTCGCCTGGTTACAGTCTGTGGTGTTGATTGCTCCTTGGCTGCTATTTTTTGGATTGTTTGCGGCAGGGATTTACGTCAACATAGTAGGTGTACTTTTCTTGTTGGTGGTTTCGGCAGCGATATACATTGCTCTTGGTAGACAATTGCGAAAGCTAGGACAAGATGCGATTCTTCGGCAGAAGGCAGTCCAAAGGCTTGCCGATGACGCTGCACAGCAAGAAAATGAAGCACTGCCGCAGCTAAAATTGGAGGTACTAACCATTCCTGAAGAGGATCTTAACCAGATCAAAGGTATTTTTGGCATTGATACGTTTTTTGCGACAGAAACCATTGCCTACCAAGAAGGAGCCATTTTCAAAGGCAATTTGCGGGGAGATCCCGATGTGGTTCACAATCGTCTCACAGCGAGCCTAGAGGAACGTTTGGGTGATAAATATCGCCTATTTTTAGTGGAAAACCCGGATGAACGACCTGTTATAGTTGTACTTCCTAGTCGTAATGACCCGCGTCCAATGACGTTAGCCCAGAAAGTTTTTGCAGGTGTTCTACTATTAGCAACGATCGCCACTGGGTTGGAAGCTGTAGGGATACTACTAAATTTTGATTTCTTTGCTAACCCATCAAGGTTCCCAGAAGTTTTACCCATCAGTGCTGGGATCTTCGTAGTTTTAGCAGCCCATGAACTCGGTCATTGGTTGCTTGCTCGTCGTCACCAAGTTCGTCTGAGTTTACCGTTCTTTTTACCTGCTGTGCAGATCGGTTCTTTTGGTGCAATTACCCGATTTGAGTCTCTTTTGCCTGACCGAAAGGTATTATTTGATATCGCTTTAGCAGGACCAGCAGCCGGAGGGATTGTTTCGATTTTAATGCTAGTGATTGGATTGCTACTTTCTCATGAAGGCATAGCATTGGGCTTTAATAACGTTACGTTTCAGTTACCAAATCAGTTTTTTCAAGGCTCGATTTTGGTAGGAACTTTGGCACGAGTTATTCTCGGTTCAGCTTTGCATTCTTCCGTAGTAGCAGTTCATCCATTGGTGATTATAGGCTGGCTAGGGTTGTTGATCACAGCCTTAAACTTAATGCCAGCAGGACAATTAGATGGTGGTCGAATTGTTCAAGCAATTTATGGACGCAAAATCGCAGGAAGGACAACACTAGCAACTCTCATTTTGTTGGGGTTAGTGTCTCTTGGTAATCCTTTAGCTATGTATTGGGCGATTGTGATTTTGTTTTTACAACGAGATCTAGAACGCCCTAGTTTAAATGAAATCACTGAACCTGATGATGCACGGGCGGCTTTAGCTCTTTTAGCTTTGTTTTTAATGATTGCGACTCTCCTACCTTTAACTCCAGGTTTAGCTGGACGCTTGGGGATTGGAAGTTAAAATAGGAGGCAGTATTCAGAATTCAGGAGTCAGAATTAAGAATTCAGTACTCATGTACTCATTCTGACTCCTGTCTCCTGACTCCTGACTTCTTTTGTTAAAATGTCGCGGAAGCTAGACTGGCGTTCCGGAAGCGGTTCCTTAGTCCTATTCCAGAGAGTTTCGTAGAAAAAGAAACTGAAGCCAGCAAAGTGGCGATCGCGCACTGTTTGTACTTGTGTCTTGATTTGTTGCATAGGTACAAACTTATCTTTCAATCCCGTCATAATCCCAATACTTACAGGAATATGACTTTGTGCTGCTTTAACTTCTGGGTAATCTAATTCCTTGGCAAAGCTCCCCAAATCGTCCCGATACACTTGTATAATCAGTTCTTCAATCAGTCCTAGTCGCTCCCACTTTTGCCAGTCTGCTAAAAACAAAGGATACGATAACCACTGGGGATTAGGTGCAATAGAAACTAGGCAGTTTTCTCTACTCGCTTTGATAGCTTTAAATACTTGTTGGAGAAAGTTTGTGATTTTGTTTGCTCTCCAACGTACCCATTCTGCGTCTTTTGGGTTTTTAGAAGGTGCCTGATCCCGGTGTTCTTTTTTGTACAATGTAATTGTATAAGTATCGTATCCTAATTCAGCTGGTAACCCAAAATGATCATCAAACTGAATACCGTCAATTTTATAGTTCCTAACTATTTCAACGATTAAGTTTTGCAGAAATTGTTGTACTTCTGGGTGAAAGGGGTTCAGCCAAACTCTTTTGTGTATACCTTCTTTGATAATCTGGCTACCGTCGCGGCGACTAGTAAGCCATTGCGGATGGCGTTTAGCTAGCTCTGAGTCAGCCGGTGCCATAAAGCCAAATTCAAACCAGGGAATAACTCTTAAGCCTTTTTTATGTCCAACAGTGACAATTTCTTTGAGGATATCTCGTTGTTGTAGTTCTGGTGTTGGATCAAGTGCTTTCCCAATAACCTTTTGTGCAACTTGGCTAGGATAAAGTGTATAACCCCAATTCCAAACTGTGGGATACACAGTGTTAAAGTTTAGTTCTTTGAGGCGTTGCAAAGCACTTTTTAGGCGATCGCGATCAAACAACACATCGCTATCAATATTAGTCAGCCATACCCCTCGTAACTCAGAGCGGTAAACAATAGTATCTTGAGCGTATAAGGAAAAGGATAGCATTACCGATACTACTACACTCAAAGCAACTAAGATAGCAAACTTGTGCCTCACAGACCGACTAAACCACGTAATAAACTGTTTCATGACTGTTAAATGTGGGGTGATACACCACACCCTCAAAACCTACACTGTAAGTAAGATCATCTTAAGGTACTGGGTACTGGGGATTGGGGATTGGGTACTGGGAAAGAATACTCAATATCTAATCCCCCATGCCCCATGCCCCATGCCCCATGCCCCATGCCCAATGCCCCATGCCCCATGCCCAATGCCCCATGCCCAATAATGATAAGCTTATTTGATTCTCAAGACAGCAGAGTAAACACAACAGGAACCATTAAGAGACTAGCAAGGGCAATCATGGTTTCCCAAGGACAGTTTTCTCTGGTGTTAGCCTGTTGTAACTCAACTACGAAACAGCAGCAAATACTGAGGTCGTTAAAAGAATTTGCTACTGTTGATATTCAACAAATTGCACTTCCACCTTCGGCTCAAACACTTTATACAACTCTTAAGAATTTACTTGGCTCGACTCAACCAAAAGCCTTATTAGTGAAGGGTTTAGAATCTGTAGATGCACTTAATCAAGTGATTATCTCTACTAACTTGATGCGAGATGAGTTTAAGAAACAGTTTGAGTTTCCCGTTGTATTATGGGTTAACGATGAGATTTTGCGTAAGCTGATCTGGCTAGCACCTGACTTAAAAAACTGGGCTGCTTGCACTATTAGATTTGATGCGCAGCCTAACCAACAGTTCATTAAAAAGCAAGTAGTCTGTTTAACCGGCTCAGCTATGAGTTACCAGTTATCAGTCAACAGTTCTCAGTGATCTTTACTATTCACTGATAAATAGCTACCAGATTGGGCTTGCATCTTGTTGTATTATCAAAAATCGAAAGTTGTGCGGATCACACCCACGTACTGGGTATCGTTTCTAGTATCAGCTTCTGGGTTAAGAATTACCCAAAAATCAGGTGTTATAGAGATATTGTCATTAAGTCGGAAGCGGTAAAATGCTTCCAAGTGGTATGGAGTGTTCTGGTCTTTACGAACATTACTACTAGTTACATGCGGTGGTATACCAAAAAGAAATCCTGGTAAGTTTCCTGTACCCCCCACATCTGGAAACGACATACCAATCGCTCCAAACCAAGCATTAGAATTGTCTCCATTTCTCACAAACAGTGAATCTGTTCCACCTCTACCATTTGGAATAGTACTGAAACCAGAGTTGTGAGCAGCTGTCCATATATATCCACCCCAAGCGTGTACTTGAAAATGGGGTGAAAAACGATAGAACCCTTGTGCACCAATAATGTCGTTAGAAGTAGCAATAGTATTCCCAAAAGGTTTGACTGCAAGCAGGGTTCCAGTCGAGCCAGTAACGTCAATATTATTACCAGCAGGCGTATAGCCACGGGAGTAAGCCACACTGACTGCTCCTTTTTTATTGAAGTAATATGCTAGGTGTGCTAACGCATTGTAGGCACCATCAAATAATCCGTTTTTCTGAGATGGTATATTAGAGTTAATCCCTCCTAAATATCCCAGCGTCAGCATTAGGTCTTTGTTTATCTTCCAGTTAATGCCTCCACCAGCCCCCCCTCGTCGGAAGATGGGGCTGTATTCTCCAAATAATGAGGGAATGCCGTTTCCATCATCTGCAATAGTAGGAGGAGTTACGGTATCCGTAATGTCAGTGTAGCCAATACCTGCAGGACCAACGATAAAGGCAAGAGAATCATTCACAGGGAAGTAGTAACGGATATGAGGAATAGTTAGAGTATTGTTACTATCACTGTCAAAGTTCAGCCGCGTCATGTTAGTACCCGTTGCTGATCCAATAAGGCTATTACCATTAGAATCTAAAAAATTTCCAAATTCTAAACGAACTCGCAACAAATCTTTGCCTGAAAAACTGCTTTCAAAGTTAAGACGTCCTCGATCTGCAAAGTAAGTTCCGGACTGATTACGATTGCTACCAACTTTAGAACCCAAAGCACCACTGACAACAGTAATAACTTGAGCATTTAGCTTGGTAGTTGCAGAAAATTGCTGTTGCTCCAACGTAGCTGTGTGTGCTTCTAGTGTATCCACTCGTCCGCGTAGGATTTGCAGTTCTCCGGCAAAATCTTTCTGCAACTTTTGCAGCGTTGTCAAGTCTTCTTGTTTAACCAAATCATTAGTGCCTACAGCAATTAACTCACTAATTCGGTCTGTACAGGTATTTAAAGCAGCTGCAAACTCGTAACGGCTTAAGGTACGTGAGCCAAGATAGGTTTTGTTAGGATAACCTGCTATACACCCGTAGCGTTCAACCAATGATTGTAATGCTTGGAATGCCCAATCATTTGGTTTAATATCAGAAAGCTGGGAAACCGACGAAACTTGATCTAAAGGTGAATTTTCAGACTCAAGATCTGCTGCAAGAGAAACTGAAATATTAGATATGACCCCAAGTGCTGGAACTACTAATAACAGCATCAGAAAGTGATAAAACATTTTACCTACACCCTTTATAAAGAAGAATTCAGGAGTCAGGAGCCAGGAGTCAGAATGAATTTTTTGGTTAAAACCTCGTCTATGAGTGGAAGTGGATCAGGGTTGAAACTTTTCGTAAAACACCATCCCTTTATGGGTGGTGTATTCTGACTCCTGAATTCTGTCTCCTGACTCCTTTTTATGTATGAGTGTGAGATTTATTTGTAGCTAAAATTCTACGCATCAATCCCACAGCTTTGCTTCGCTAAAGCTGTAGGTGCGTCAAGGACTAATCTAAGTCTTGAATATCCCATCAACTCAAGCGATCGCCCTTTAGGCAATGACAAAACCAATCGCCTACTGCTGAGAAACTATAATAGATTTTTCTGATTAAGTTAAAAATATACCTTGAGATTGAAGTTATATCGATTGTGACCCAAGTCACGTTCCATTATTAAGCAAAAATGCGGTTTGGCTTTGCCTACCGCATGATTTGCTTCCCCAGGGTTAAAACCCATAGGGTTTCTGCTTTAATTATCTTAACAAAGAGCAGAATTCAGAAGAGCACCAAGATAATCTAAGAGAGCCGGAAACACCCTTTTTCTATATTAAAGAATAAATCAATAATAGGACTGAGGGGTGTGACCTATCAATTATTCAGCTTTTAAAGCTCGATTGCTATTGCCATTATTTTGTAAGTAAACATCTCTTATAGGAAATGGAATTTTTATTCCTTCTTTTTGATAACGTTTATGCAATTTTTTTATAAATAAATGTCTAGCTATACGTTGATCGAAAAATTCATTAATTGCCATATAAAGCGTAAAATTTATACTAGAATCACCAAAAGTTTCAAATCTTATGTAAGGTTGATTTTCGAGTAACTCCGGTGCTATCTCTTTCATGACTTCTTTTGCTACTTCAACAGTTACTTGTTCAACTTGTTCTAAATCGCTATCGTAGCCAACGCCGACAGAGATCATTAATATAATTTCCTTACCAGGCAAATGGTAATTAGTAAAGATTGCTGTTCCTAGCTTTGAATTGGGTATAACAATAACATTATTTGACAGTTCCTTTACAGTGGTATGTCGCCAATTGATATCTATAACATAACCTTCATGACCACCTTCTATTTTTAGGTAATCCCCTGTCCTTACCTGTTTAGAAAAAATTAAGTAAAACCCAGCAAACAAATTTGTCAACGTGTCTTGTAGTGCCAAACCAACAGCCAGTCCACTAATCCCTAAAGTAGTGATGATCGGTGTAATTTGAACTCCTATCGTCTGTAATAAGATTAATGTCCCCAGAATTAAAACGATAATTTTAGCAAGGTTAGAAAGTAGTGATGCTGAAAGTCCTTCGCTTCGCTGTAAATATAAATTAACAAAACCAGCAACTAGTCTCGCAACAACTAACGTAACTGAATACAGAAAAATAATCGTAAAAATTCTTTTAAGTAAATCAGTAACTTCTGGCTCGGCATGAGAACTAATAATTGCTCCATACAAACCAGCAAGTAAACACCAAATAAAGATCATTCGATTTAGGGAGCGAAATAGTATGGTACTCCCCGGAATTTTTCTATTGGCAACGAATTGCTTTAGTTTATTAAAGATAAATTTCTCACTAATTATTCCACCCAGTAAGCCAGCTAGAATAAATCCAAGCGGTAAAACTAATTCTATAACCATACAGCAGTCCTATTTGAGTTGTGAACTTAGTCGGGAAGGAAGACAATAGGCAAATAGATCTCACAGCTTTATGGAATTATTCGTTGTTGCCAAAAAATTTCTCTATGATAGAGGTATGTGTACCATTCACGAATGGTAGCTAAGTTATTGGGGTTGTCTTGATTAGCGCTGCCTTGTTGCCAGACAGTTTTCTGTTTCATGATCGGCGACAATATTCTCAGATAACGTAACCATTGTCCATTGTCTTAGTCGTTTTATGAAAAAAATTAAGTATTGTACGGTGTGTTGGACGTAGAGGGTACGGCTGCAAGCCATTATGACGGGTGCTGTAATAAAATGGGATGTTTCCTTGCCCAATAGCTACGAAAAGATCAATCATTGCTGAGTTATCCTGACTCAAGAGGATGATTGTTCAGACTTCATTTTGAGTACAATGTTGCAAAAACAGTATAGTTTTCTACCTCGGTTTTTCCAATTGGCGATCGCCAGCGTTCTTTCAAATATCATGGTGCCATTAGCAGGGCTAGTTGATTTAGCCTTCCTTGGTCATTTATCCGATATTCGCTACTTGGCGGGTGTTATTTTAGCTACCATCTTATTTGATTACTTATACCGAGTTTTAAAGCCCTTACGCACTAGCACTAATGCCATTACAGCACAAGCAGTTGGTCGCAATGATGCTAAAGCCATTATCCTAGCTGGATTACGCAGCAGTTTAATCGCTTTGAGCATTGGTATCTTGGTTTTACTTTTACAGTATCCGCTCCAGAAAATAGGATTTTTCATTCTGAGCGGCACCCCAGAGATCGAAGCGGCAGGAGTCGATTATTTTTCTGCTCGGATTTGGGGAGCACCAGCGGTACTCCTGAACTTTGTTTTAATTGGCTGGTTTCTAGGACAAGAGAAGAACACTGCAGTTTTACTAATGTCTTTGCTAGGAAATGGTCTTAACGTAGTTTTCGATTATTTAATGATCGTACATTGGGGTTGGGGAAGCATGGGAGCAGGATTGGCAACTGCATTGAGCCAGTATTCAGCCTTAATAATCGGTTTAGTGTGGGCAGGATTTAGTATTAATTGGGAATATTTATTAGAGTCTCTTAAAGAAGTTTTTGACAAGCAGGCTTTGCAGTCTATTTTGATTTTTAATGGTAATATTTTGGTCCGGTTTTTATGCTTAATCTCAGCCTATGCCGTTTTTACAAATGTTAGTGCCACTCTAGGAACCCCAGTATTAGCTCAAAATGGTTTATTGCTTCAAATTGCACTTTTGAACCAGTTTACAGTCCAAGGAGTTGGCATGACCACTCAAACCTTGACAGGTAATTTTAAGGGGAAAGGGACAACTGAACTCCTCAATCCTCTGTTACAGGTTTCCATCGCTGTTAGTTTATTCATTTCTGTAACTCTTGCCTTCGGGACAATTTTGTTTCCTCAAACCGTGTTTGGAATCTTAACAAATCACGCTGAGGTAAGTGAGAATGTCAATCAATATATTTTGTGGATATTCCCTCTTCTGAGTATAACTGCTGTGGCTTTTATGCTGGAAGGCTATTTTATTGGTTTAAAAGAAGCAGGGATTTTACGAAATGCTTCTTTAATTGCCTTTTTTATAGGATTTTTACCATTTATAGGGCTAGCCATGTACTGGCATAGTAATCACTTCTTATGGTCGGCTTTAGTGTCTTATATGACAACTTTAATGATTATTCTCGCGACACAAATTCCAAAGATGATCGACTTACACTCTCTTGCTACAGGTGCTGCACCTTTACGAGTAAAGCATGAATCGACAAAAATAACGTCCTGATAATTCAGTACTCAGGCAGAATTAATCCCCAGTCCCCAATCCCCAGTCCCCAGTCCCCAGTCCCCAATCCCCAGTCCCCAATCCCCAATCCCCAGTCCCCAATCCCCAGAATGAACGATACTAAAATTAGAATCTACGAGCTATCGAGGGAATTAAAGCTGGATAACAAGCGCCTGTTAGAACTTTGTGTTCAGCTCAACATCGCAGTTAAAAGCCATAACAGTAGTATCACAGAAAGCGAAGTAGAACGTATTCGTGTTGCACTAAACAAAACAGCCACCCCTTCTCAATCAAAATCTTTGAAAAGAACAACCAAGTGGGAAGATTGGGGTTATGTCTTTGTAGGTTCAACAATTGATAGTTTAATTCGTAATCTTGACGGTGAAGCTGCCCTAAAATCGTATCCTGAATTTTCCCAGAGGCGAGAGTACGCCAACCAGTTAATGCACGAATGTGTCGGACAAAAGCCTTGCTTATTTTATGTTCGTCGCAAAGGATCTGGAAAAGAAGCAGGAGAAGAACTTTGGGAACTGACAATAGCAACGGATAAAGATGATGTTAAACTACCTCCAAAACTTGAAAAGCTGGGCAAAACTCTAAGCTTATTGGCTGCGGTATCTGTATATCAAGATGGCTATGGTGGTTTAAGATTGCTCTCTGTGCGGTTGCTACAACGTGTACAAGGACATGCTGATAGTTACAGTGTACCTTGTCGCTTACGTTTGTTAGCCAATCATCAACATCATATTGATATTCCATCATCGGCATTAGCACGCATGGCAAATATCCCAGTATGTGGTAGCCACGTGCCTACAGAAGATCAGCTAAAAGCTTGGAAAGCATTTTTGCAGATAGAAGAAAACATCGCCAAAGCTCGTCAGTTTTGCGTACCTTTCATAAAATACAATTACGGCTCAGGTGGAAGAAGGATCACGTTTGAGATTAATGGAGATTTAGCAACTCTTGATGGATCTCCTGAAAACCCTTTAGAGTTTCAAAACTTCTGGGAACGGGTAAAACGAGCAAAAAACGAAGATATAAAGCTTTTCGAGACAGCGCCCACGGGAAAAAACTGGCGCAATAGCAGTCAATTGGGGTGTATTGAAGAAGTTGATCCTAGAAATTCTATCATTCGTGTGAGGATAGAACGCGATTTAGCTGAATACATGGCAACTGGGCGTTATCAATTACCCGTCACTGGATTCTTATGTTTTGAAGCTGCGGGTGATATTCAACAAATTCGCCGCAAAAAAGAAGCTTTAGAACAATTGAAGCAAGGATACACCCAAAATCCGTACTTAGGCGATTTTTTATTTGATGCAACTCATGCAAGATCTATCCAAAAAACTGTTCAACTTCAACCAGAAGAGTTGTTATTATCTTCTGCTAATTCAGGTCAAAAAGCAGCAGTGGAAACAGTTTTGGCGGCAAAGGATCTTGTATTGATTCAGGGACCACCAGGTACAGGTAAAACCACCGTAATTGCTGAGATTTGCTATCAAGTTGCTCTTCGAGGTGGACGTACCTTAATCGCCTCTCAAGCTAACTTAGCTGTTGATAACGCCCTGAGTAGATTGGTTCACAATCCTGTCATTAGGGCTGTGCGCAAAGGGCGAGCCGAAAAAGTTGGTGAGGAAGGACAACCTTTTTTAGAAGATAATGTGATTCGTACATGGTTACAAAATACTGCAACCAACTGTGACCAGAATTTATCTAAGCGTCGAGAAACTGTAGACAAGTTTCGTCAATCACTGGAACCATTACAGCAGTTTTTAGATTATTTGAAAGCAGAAGAGGACTTTCAGCAAAAACAAAAAGAATTCCAAAAAAATCAGGCAAATATTGCAGCAAACTATAGAGAACAGGAATCAATTTATCGGGAAAGTGCAGCAAAAAAAAGTCAGGTTGAATCTTTAATAGTCAAGTTAGAGAGGTTGCTAAATGCTGCGCCGAATATAAATTGGGAAGAGCCAGAAATAGTAAATTTTTTACCGCTTCTTAAGCCCTACACAAAAGATAATAGTTTAGTTGCTAGTTTTGTGGTAAATGTTAGCAAAGCGATTCAAGAAGCTGCTGAACTTGGTTTTGTTCGTCCTTCTTATGGTGCATTCGGGCTGGCGGTTTGGCTGCGTGAAACTGTGGCAGATCAAGTGTCGGAATTTAAGGCAGCATTAGGTTCTGCTGAGAATGCAATGATAGCTATATCTGAAACTGCTACGTTGGTGCAAGCTTTTAGAGAAAACTCTGGTGTTTTGAGTCAGCTACAAAGAGATTATCTGGAATTTTTAAATAAGGAACAAACCCTTAAACAAGCAATCCAGAACTGTGAACAACGCAAACGAGAAATTGATTTGGTTATCAATGTAGTTAAGGAATGGAAGTCTACAGCTAATACCAGGTTATATCAAATTTTGAGTAAATCTCGGCAAAATAATCAATTTTTGACAGAAGAAAGCCTAAAATTACCAGTGAGGTTGCTCTCTCTTGCTCGTTCATCTAAATTAGCGCTCTTAGAACCAATCTACAAAGATAACAAGATCGATTATTTGCCAGATTGGATGAAATTAAGGAAAGCCTTGTCTTTTGAGGCACAGGGGGGCTTTACTAACTTACAAGGTAAGCAGTACAAATTTGGGGATTTTTTACATACAAGTTTGTCCCAGATTCCAATGGTAGTGTCAAGTGGCGATCGCGCAGAACTCAGCCCTGGGAGCGATCGCCAACAATGGCAGGAAATTGCTAAAAAATTTCTCAACTATCGTGAACTCGACAGAAATCAGAGACAAGAGCTAGTTGAAAAAACTCAAGAATTTTTAAGCAATATGCAACAGGCTTATGGTGACTCATGGGAAGCAAATAACATTGAGTCTAGCCTTAATCGTATTACACAAGAATTGCTAGAAAGCATATTGACAAATGCGAGACAATGTGTGTTTCCTATAAAAGCCGAAAATGAGCAACAGCTAAAGCATCAACAAAACCAATTTAACGAAATTCAAAAAACAGCAGTCGATCAACAGCAAATACTTACCTTACAAGAACAAGTAGAAACAGCATGTAAAGAAGCTGAACTAAAACTTGGTGAAGCGATGAGTCTTTTGCAGGACATGACTCTTCAAAAAAACTTACCTGAACAATTACGTATACTCGCAGAACAGTATATTAGCAATCAATCATATATATGGGAAGAAGCCGAACAATTTTCAAGCTTCTTTAATTCATTCAAAAATCGTATACTTGAACTTGAAAAGCTGATTGATTCATTAGATACTTTCAATATATTAGAAGTTATCAAAAACTCTTTAAAGGACAATCTTCTTAAGCTAGAAGAAGAGCATCAAAACATAAAGATGCCACTAGAAAAATCTCAAAGCAAGCTCCGTGAACTTGAAAAACTGCAAACACAGCCCCCAGAGATATTAAGAAATCAACGAGATTGGTGGCAAGAAACATGGCAACTAATATCCGATAAATTTAAGCCTGATCCAACTACTACAGACTTGTTCAATGTAGAATTTTTACACAAAGTTAAGAATCAATTTGATTCATGGCAGGAAGAATTGCAACAAGAAGAAACTTATCTTAATCGATATCAACACTTCGTTCAAGACTGGATTTCTAAATTGCGCAACGCCTCAGAAGAAGATGACTCGTCAGGAACCGCGAAAGGAATACACAACGATTTAAGGCAAATTTACTTAGATAATGCGAACGTCATAGGTATCACCTGTGTTCAAGCAGCAAGTCGCAGCTTCTCAGAAGAATTCAAATACTTCGACGTTGTCATCATCGATGAAGTAAGCAAGTGTACTCCACCAGAATTACTCATTCCAGCATTAAAAGGCAAAAAATTGGTCATGGTAGGTGATCATCGTCAATTACCACCGATGCTTGATAGTAATACTGTCGAAGAAGTTGCTCACGAAATTGGCTCTACAAAAGACGAATTGCAATTTTTAGAAGAATCATTATTCAAAAGCCAGTTTGAAGCAGCTAACGAAAGCATTAAACAAATGCTAACTACCCAGTATCGAATGCACCCCAGCATTATGGGCGCAATCAATCAGTTTTATGATGGTAAACTAGAATGCGGCATTATAGAACCCGATAAAAAACGCGCACATAATTTAACAGGCGAAATTATCCAGAACTATCATCATCTTATTTGGTTAGCAACGCCTATAGGCAATCAATTTCAAGAGCAAAGAGAGGGTACTTCGTTCTTTAATGTTCAGGAAATTGATGTAATAGAACGTTTGTGTCAGCAAATAGAAAGTAGTTGGGCTGCTAGAGTGGCTAATGGTGAGCCGAAAAAAGAAATTGCCGTAATTACATTTTACGGCGCTCAACTCAGAAAAATTGATGAACGCTTAAAATCAGAATTATATCCTTCACTGCAAATTCGCACTGGAACCGTTGACAGATTTCAAGGTATGGAAAGACCTGTTGTCATTGTGAGTATGGTACGCAACAATAATAATAGAGATGTAGGATTTGCCAAAAAACCGGAACGGGTAAACGTTGCTTTTTCCCGAGCACAAGAACTACTAGTAATTGTTGGGTGTCACGATTTATTCACCCAAGTTCCAGGTAAAGTTGGAAATATGTACTCAGAAGTCGCAAACGTTGTCCATTCTCATGGCGGTTTTGTAGATGTTTCTGGCATCATTTGCTAAAGTAAAGGTGGGAAAACCTAGACTTTCACAAAAATCGATGATTTCCACACAAGTAAGTGAGCTTGAACTGGAAGACTTTCAAGGCAAAGTTACTCAAAACGTCGTGCTTCCCAATATCGGCTGGCAAACCTACAAAGCCCTATTGGCTGACATGGGTGATCATCGTGCTGCCCGTCTCACCTATGATCATGGAATCCTTCAAATTAAGATGCCGTCCAAGCTTCACGAAATCATTAATCGGCTATTAGCAAGAATTGTCACAACCCTAACAGAAGAACTGGAATTAAATGTTATTGACTTGGGATCGACAACCCTAGATAGGGAGGAGCTCGACAAAGGTGCAGAGCCAGATACATGTTTCTATATTCAAAATGCCAATCAACTCCAAGGACTAGATCCTCAAATTCCTAAAGATTTGCCGCCCGATCTCGTTATAGAAGTAGATATCACCAGTCCTTCTACCCATAGAATGGATGTATACCTTGCCCTAGGCATTCCTGAAGTGTGGTGCTATACCAAAAAACAGGGATTGAAAATCTATTACCTGCAAACAGATGTGTCTCATCAGGACTATGTTGTGTCAGAATTTAGCCTCGCCTTTCCCAAAGTATCTGCACAAGTGCTCAATCAATTTTTGCAACAGCGCCAAACTCAAAACGAAAATGCTGTGATTCGTGCTGTCCGAGATTGGATCAGAAGTAACTAACCTAATATGCTTCCAGTTTTCAGGACAATATACCCCTCATGCCAGCGGCGATCATTCCTCAGTTCCAAACACTACATTTTCGTAGAACAATTCGATAGGACATTCAAATCCGATACTTGATAAAGCGATAATATCTCCAACCGTATAGGGATAGTAAAGCCACATTCTACCTTCTCCCCGGGAGTAACGCTCGACGGAGATTTTTTCAGAGTCGATCAAGATATACTCTTGCAAGGTGGGTATTTTAAGATAGTTAGTAAATTTCTCTCCTCTGTCTTTTGCGCTTGTACCTGGGGAAAGGACTTCGACAATTAGCTTGGGAAACTGAATAAAGTTGCGCGCATTAAGATCTTGAGGATTGCAACTGACAATAACATCAGGGTAGTAGTACTGGTTTTGCGAACCGACTTGTACTTTCACGTCTGACACATTCACCCGGCACCCCATTGAGCGCAGATGAGGGTACAAGCTTCTGTAAATGTTTAGAGCAATGTCATTATGGGGAATTGTACCACCCGTCATAGCAAAAACTTCGCCGTTATCGTATTCGTAGCGGACATCTTGCTGAGGTTCCCATTGGAGATACTCCTCGACAGTCATTTTTGGAGGTTGTTGGGTAATGGCTACCATAATTTTTGAAGAACAGACTTTCTCAAGCTTGGTTTGATTCTAGCGTTCATAGAATCTGAGATAAAAACTTGCGTGTGCGTTCTTGTTGGGGATTGTGGAAAAATTGTATAGGTGTAGCAACTTCGACAATTACACCGCCATCCATGAGAATAACTCGATCAGCAACCTCTCGCGCAAACCCAACTTCGTGAGTGACAACTACCATCGTCATACCATCAGCAGCAAGAGTCTTGATCACATCTAAAACCTCACTGACCATTTCCGGATCAAGGGCGGAGGTTGGTTCATCAAACAGCATAATTTTAGGTTGCATTGCCAAAGCACGAGCGATCGCTACCCGTTGCTGCTGCCCCCCGGAAAGCTGTCCTGGATATTTTGACGCTTGTTCCAATATTCCCACGCGTTCCAACAACTGCATAGCAATTTCTTCAGCTTTTATGCGCGATCGCTTGCGTACCCAAATCGGTGCTAAAGTAATATTTTGCAGTACCGTTAAATGTGGGAATAAGTTGAATTGTTGAAACACCATCCCCACTTCCCGTCGGATTGTCTCTATATTGCGTAGATCATCTGTCAGTGCAATTCCGTCTATTTCTATAGTTCCCTGTTGATAGTCTTCTAGAGCGTTAAATGTGCGAATAAAAGTCGATTTACCGGAACCAGAAGGACCCATAATCACTACCACTTCTCCGCGATTTACCGTCAGGCTAACACCCCGCAAAGCATGGAATTTACCATACCACTTATGCACATCTTGGGCAACAATAATTGGTTTTTGCATACTCATTTCTTATATTAATTGAGTGAAGATAATTAACCGTAAAATACTAATAATTTAAACTAAATCAGTAACTTGTCGTTACCTTTTGCCAACTCCTAACTGCTTTTCTAAGCGCTGAGAAGCTAAAGACATTCCATAACAAAATACCCAATACAGCACTCCAATAAATAAATAAACCTCTGCATGACGATTTAGGAACTGGGGTTGCGCCAAAATTGAACGAGAAATTCCAGTTAATTCCAATAATCCCACAATTGATAACAAAGAAGTATCTTTAAATAAACCAATGAATTGTCCAACTAAAGCTGGAATCACTGCTTGCAACGCTTGTGGCAAAATCACAAGTAACATCATTAAGGAAGTATTCAATCCTAATGCTCTTGATGCTTCGTATTGCCCATGAGGAATTGATTGTAGTCCTCCACGTACATTTTCTGCTAAATAAGCAGCACTAAAAAGAGTTAATCCAGCAATACCCCTAACAACTCGATCTAAACGAACTTCTATTGGTAAAAATAGCGGTAGCATCACCTGAGCTAAAAATAAAATACCAATCAGTGGTAATCCGCGAATAATTTCGATATATAGAATAGAAAAATTTCTGATTGCAAATAACTCACTCTGACGCCCCAAAGCCAAAAGCACACCCAAAGGAAAAGAAAGAACAATACTGATCACAGCAGTGACGAGAGTCAGTAGCAAACCGTTCCATAAATTAGTGTCTACAGGTTCTAATCCTAAACCACCTCCAATTAACCACAAAACGATAAGAAAAGATAACGCCCATGCGATAGGTAAGAAAGCATTCAAACGACTAGAAATACGTTGTGTAAATACTGCCCATGATCCGACTGATAAAATTAAAATAATACCGATTACTGACCACAGCCGCCAGTACAATTCAGAAGGATAACGGCCAACAAAAAATAAATGTATATTAGTTTGAATAACTGACCATTGTGCTTCGTTAAATACCCAGTTCAAAATATTTGTAACTGCAGCAACAAGCAACGAAATACAAACTAAAGTTAAGATACTGTTATACCAAGTATTAAACAGATTCTTTTTGATCCATTTACGGATATTTGGATTTTTCATCGACTTATCTTTCCTTTAGTTGCACACTCCGATTGAACAAATTCATCATCAATGATATAATTAAACTAATGGTCAAATAGGTAATCATAATAAGCAATATCACCTCTACAGCACGACCAGTTTGATTAAAAGTCGTAGAAGCCACAAAATAAATATCGGGATAACCAATTGCTATAGCTAAACTAGAATTTTTAGCTAGGTTGAGATATTGACTCGTCAGTGGTGGAATAATTAGCCGCAAAGCTTGGGGAAAAATCACTAAACGCAATACTAATCCTGATTTCAAACCTAATGCTCGTGCAGCTTCCCATTGTCCTTTTGGTACTGATATAATTCCCGCCCTAATAATCTCTGCAATAAAAGCTCCAGTGTACAAAGTTAAGCCAAGAGTTAATGTCGATAATTCTGGAGAAAAATGAATCCCAAAAGGTAATAAAGTCCCACGATTGCTAATTTGGATTAACCCGAATAGAGAAATTGAGTTTTCTGCTTTTGGTAAGCTCAAAAATACGACAAAATACCAGAAAAATAATTGCAGGAGTAAAGGTGTATTTCGCAGTATTTCAACGTAAATGAGAGCCAGTTTCCGAACCAACCAATTATCAGATAGCCGTGCTATCCCGACGATAATGCCAATAACTGTAGCAAGTATAATCCCAAAAAATATTACCCGTAGAGAATTGACCAACCCTACTAATAAAGCCTGACGATAGGGGTCAGAAGCTTGATACGCAATGGGGGTCTCTCCAATATCAAATGATGCTTGGGAATTGAGAAAATCAAACCCTAACTGAATACCGAGTCGCTGCAAATTATCTGTCAAATTTGTCCATAGCAGTAGTGCGATCGCCACTGCTATAAAAACAGCACTGACTTGGGCAACAATCCCCCAAAACTTCCGATTATACCAAATAGGAGTCATTCGATTTTAGGATTTGTAGATTATCGGAATGGCGGAGCGTAAAGAATTCCACCTTGCTTAGGAAGTTTATTTTGTCCTCTATCTAATTTTAGCTGTGAGTTTTTCCCTAAATTACGCTCATAAATTTGGCCATAATTGCCAACATGTTTAATCATTCTTGCAACAAAATCGTTTGAAAGACCAGCTCCTTTGCCTAAGTCTCCTTCCGTTCCTAAAAGCCGTTTGATTTCTGGATTAGTACTCTTGGTGAGTTGGCTGACATTTTGGGAATTCACACCTAACTCTTCTGCGTTAATTAACCCAAACACAGTCCATTTCACAACATCGAACCATTTAGAATCTCCATTAGCAACGGCTGGTGCAAGAGGTTCTTTAGAGAGTACTAAATCCAACACTACATGGTCATCAGGTTTTGAGAAAGCACTACGCCGCGAAACTAGCTGGGAACGGTCAGAAGTAACCGCTTCACAACGACCTTGTTCGTAGGTTGCATAAGTAGTATTGATATCCTCAAAGACAAGTGGTTTATAAGTTATACCACGTTGCCGCATTTGGTCACTGAGATTCTGTTCATTAGTGGTTCCAGTCTGGGTGCAGATAGATTTATCTTTGAGATCCTCTAGCTTTTTGATGTTGCTATTTTTACGCACCATAATACCTTGACCATCATAAAATACCACTGGTGCAAACTCTAAACCGACGGAGGTATCGCGGCTCATAGTCCAGCTGGTGTTACGGCTGAGGATATCTACTTCGCCTGTTTGCACGGCTGTAAAGCGTTCTTTGGCGTTTAAGTTGCGAAATTCGACTTTTTTTGGATCATCAAATATAGCAGATGCGATCGCCCGACAAATGTCCACATCTAATCCTGCATATTCGCCGTTAGCTTTGACATAACTAAATCCTGGCAAATTTCCACTCACTCCACAAATGAGTTTGCCACGACTTTTAATTGTATCCAAGCGGCTATTACTCCCTCCCGATCTACTGCTGCAAGCAGTCATTGACATAATTAAAACAACAGTAGCAAGTAGTAACAAACTCCATTTACGCATTAACATTTATCCATTAGTCCTCATATTTATTTCTCTGTTTTGCGAGAAGCAATTTGCTATTGTTGATCCCACAGGGATATTTCATTTTGCTAGTGACATACCCAGGAAACTATCGGTTGGTAGTACAACGACCTGAAAACACCAAACTATGTGAAGATAAGTAAATATGGATAACCTATTTACTAAGGTAACCTATCCTTGAGTCATAAATATTGCAAAATAAGTTAAAGAAACGTAATACATCTAGAGAGAAGATGGGGTAAGGGAATGTTGAGTTTGTCACATAAATATTTTATGCGTGAGTATTATAACCGGTTACGTCCCATCGTGGTACGTGTTGCTCTTGGAGTTGTTATAACAATTTGTCTAACTTTAGGAATTTGGGTAAGCAATGCTCCAGTCAGTTATGCTCAAAATACACCACTTGTGTACCGGAGTCCCGAGTGTAGCTGTTGCGGCGGGTGGACAAGTCACTTAAAAGCAGAGGGTTTTAAAGTTAAAGAGATTCCTACATCTGACATCGAGGCAGTAAAACAAAAGTATAAAGTGCCAGATAACTTGACATCTTGCCACACAGCAATTGTGAATGGATATGTCATTGAAGGACACGTACCAGCAAACGATATAAAACGCTTGCTTCAAGAAAAGCCAAATGTTAAAGGCTTATCTGTTCCTCAAATGCCTGTAGGTACTCCTGGAATGGAGATAGGAAATCAAAAAGACCCATTTACTGTGTTTTCCTTTGAGCGGAACGGAAGAGTTGCTGTATTTAACGACTATCCCCAAGGCTCTAAGAATCTTAACCTACCCAATACAGAGCATTCACACCAAGGATAAGCTCTTGCCTTCACTAGCGCCTCTCCCAAGTTTGCGCGTGGTGAGGGTGTATTGTTTTGCAATACGTGTATAAATAAATTTCAAGCGTAAATATGACCATTCAGGTTGGTACAACCGAGGGATTGCGCTGGGGAACTTAGGTCGCTATGAAGATGCGATCGCTTCGCTCCGTACCCTGCGGGAAGGCGTTCCGCCTACGCAATGACATAGTTATAAATTTTCTCGCTTACCTACTTACAGCGCTTTCGAGGTGCATGAGGTACATTAGTAGGGTCAAACGGCGTTTGCCCTTGGACTATCGGTGCACCTCATTTGTCTCAAAACTGCTGTAGATAACCCATCACCAGAAGAATTACAGCTCGGGTGATCGTCCAATCAAGTGTAAACTTATGTGATATTGGACGATAACATAACTAGGGACACAAAATTTCATGGAAAGAGGAAAGAATAACAGGGTAATTGCTTCAAGGTTGATCCCCCGTGTTTTCCGTTCTACAACCTTAACTCCTCTTATAGCCGTCCTTGTTCTGCTGCTTGGTGGGATGTTTGAGTTTACTTCTGCATCAGAACCCAGCACCTTCTCAGACATTGCACAATTAACAAGTTGTTATGCTTTGGGAACCGACGCTATTGGTAGAGGAGAGATCCAGCAAGGGAAAAATATTTATCAAAATTGTTTCACTACGGACGCAACAATCACTGCTATCTTCCCTGATGGAACTACCGTCACAAAGGTTGGGACAAATTCTTGGGCGGATTATGTTGCTTCAGTATTCCAAGGTAACGGTTATACGGCTACGCAACACTTAATAGGTACAATCAATACTACAGTAACAGGCGATACGGCAAAGATGAGTTCTTACTTACAAGCGACTCACAAACGTTCTGATACGAGCATTGATGTCGCAAATGGTACTTATGAAGATGAAGTCATCAAGCAGAATGGGATCTGGAAAATTCGCAGTCGCACACTTAAGCTGATCACCTTCCTAAACCTTTCCTCACCAAACAAGTAGTACTTAGTAATAAAGGGAGGGTAAGTAGGGTTTCCCGTTACATACAGCACATTGCAAGTAACTAGAGTACAATGCTTTTGTCTAAAAGCTAGATTGAAATCCCTTTTTACTCCTGACTCCTGAATTCTGCTGTAAGACTTACCCTAAGCTTTCGCTTTGGTATTCGAGAACAATATAACTGAATCGAGCATTAAGAGATTCAGGCGTAGGGTGTGTTAGGACGAAGTCCGTAACGCACCGTTCTAAGGTTTCGGTGCGTTACTCGACACGACATCCCATCCCTAAAAAAAATGTCATAATACACAGGTGACACGTGCAGAAGGAGCAGACTATGTCTTTGTACCAAAAAAGCACGAATACTGCACACTGCGTTTGTAAACAAGGCTAAGCGATCGCACAGTCAAAGCGCGTAGAAGAATTTCCCCTGAACCAGCTTTCAGCTTGTCATTTGGGAACAATATAACTGAAGAGATTCAGGAGTATCCATGCCCATTTTTCCAAGTGACGGTGGCTCAGGAAACTGGGGCTACAAGTTTGTCAATTCGGCGATCGCTAACTTGATCACCGAAGTTGAGGGAAAAGCAGCGCTTGAAGCATATAAAAACTTTAGCGATCGCCGTACTCATGCAGAAGACTTGATGCTCGACTTAATGGGCGAGGAACCCTGCGTGTTTTATGTTCGCCGCAAAGGGCTTGGACGAGAAGCAGACGAAGAAATCTGGGATTTGGCGATCGCAACAGACCGAGATGATTTTCAATTACCTGTAAAATTAAAGAAGCTTGGCAAAACCTTAAGCTTACTAGCAGCCATATCCCAAGATGGGCATGATGGTTTACGGCTGCTCTCTATTAAATTATTACCACCCGCGCGAGGAAGCATTGATGGCTATGCAGTGCCTTGTCGCTTGCGCCTGCTACCAAATCATTGGTATCATCTTGGCGTTCCAAGAGCAGCAGTGCAACGCATTGCATCGATGCCAATATGTGGCAATCATGTCCCTACAGAAGCTCAACTAAAAGCTTGGAAAGCATTTTTGCAGATAGAAGAAAACTTAGCTCAGGCACGTCAGTTTTGTGTACCCTTCGTAACTCACAACTATGGGGTTGGAAGGCGCGTCAGTTTTGATGTTAATGTTGCATTAGCTACCCTTGATGGATCTACTGAAAACCTTTTAGATTGCGAAAACTTCTGGCAACGGGTAAAACAAGCAAAAAACGAAGAGATCAAGCTTTTTGAGACTTCTCCCACTGGAAAAAACTGGCGTAATAGCCTTCAATTAGGCTCTATTGAAGAAGCTGACCCTGAACATTGTATTATTCGTGTAAGGCTAGAGCGTGATTTAGCCGAATACATGATGGCTGGGCGTTATCAGCTACCGGCGACTGGATTTCTGCTATTTGAAGCTGTAGGTGATATTCAACAAATTCGGCGTAAGAAAAAAGCTTTAGATGATTTGAATCATAGTCGTGCGCAGAATCCCTATTTAGGCAACTTCTTATTCGATGCTTCTCAAGCAAGATCAATCCAAAAAACTGTTCAACTTCAACCAGAACAGTTGCTATTATCTTCTGCAAATCCAGGGCAAAAAGCAGCTGTTGAGAAAGTGTTGGCTGCAAAGGATCTTGTGTTGATCCAGGGACCACCCGGTACAGGTAAAACCACTGTAATTGCTGAGATTTGCTATCAAATAGCCCTTCGAGGTGGACGTACCCTAATTGCTTCTCAAGCTAATTTAGCAGTTGATAATGCGTTGAGTCGATTACTTCACAACCCAGTCATTCGTGCTGTGCGCAAGGGTAAAGCCGAAAAAGTTAGTGAAGAAGGACAGCCATTTTTAGAAGATAATGTGATTCGTACATGGCTGGAAAATACCGCCGCTGATTGCGAACGAAATCTTTGCAAGAAGTTGGAAAATGTACAAGTACTCAGGAAGTTACTAGCATCATCAGAGCGATTCGCAGCATACTTAACAGTAGAGGAAGCATTCGCCCAAGATGAAAGTGTATTGTATAAGCGTAAAGTAACCTTAGAGTCAACCTGCAAAGAACAAGCAAAGAAGTATGATCAGGCTTTAGCAGAACTAACTGAAATGGAATCTCAAAATGCTGCTTTGGAAAAGTTACTGAAGACAGCACCAACGATTGAGTTGCAAGATCCAAAAATTGTCAAGTTGTTGGATAATTTACTAAGCTCATCGGCAGATAGCTCCGTGCGAAACTTTGTAGCTGATGTTCGTTTAGCGATCGCTCTAACGTCTAAACTTGGCTTAGTTTCGCCGGATCTAGGCTTATTTGGTCTAGCTATTTGGTTACAGTTAACTGTAGCCTCTTGGATACCGGAAGTAAAAAAAATACTAGAACAAGGCAAGGATGCAGCAAAAGCAATCACTGAAGCTGAGTCAGCAGCACAAACTCACAAACAAAATACAGAATCTCTCATTCGCCTAAAGTCACATCACCAAAAATTGCTCACCAACCAACAAACTTTGCAGCAAAAAATCAACAATGTGTCCAACCGTAAATCTGAAATTGGTTTGGCAATAATTGACCTTGAAACGTGGAAGCTTACAGCTAGTTCTAACATCTATAGTATATTGGCAAAATGTCTAGAAGAACGTCAATGCTTCACAACTGACCTAATTTCATTACCCTCAGGATTATGCACCCTCTCCATGGAAACTCAGTCTTTGCCTTGGCAGCAAAGTTTTTATCAATATCAGATAAAAGTTAATGAGTTAATCGAACAATATCAAGAATGGGACAAAATTTCTATTTTTGCTAGAGAAACAGAACGTTTACTCATAGAGGGGCGAAATTTATTAGGGAAAAGCTATGATATAGAAAGTTATATTTCTAAAGCAATTAGTAGACTCAAAGTTAAAAAACTAGACTCTACGCAATCCATAAAAAAGCTAAGCCAATTAGCCAAACGGACTGTAGATGAACTTGAAAAACCTTTGAGTATTCAAGAATCCATTATTGAATGGATTCTTGCTACTGCTGTTAAGTGGAAACCTTTAAAATTTATTGTTAAAAAGCTGCGCCCCTACAGTAGTCGTTTTAATACGGCAGTAACTCTTGAGGCTATCAAGAGACAAACAGAAGTTACAATTGAGAGAGTTCGACCAAGTAATACTGAATCAGCACTTTCTGAAATAGCAGAAAAGATTGTCGACAGTTTTGCTACTACTGCGGTTACATGGTTGTATAAACTACAAGCTGAGACAGGGCAAGAGCAAGAGCAATTCAAGGAAAAATTTAATCAACAGAAGCAGTTAGAAGCAAATCTAAACACGCAAATAGCCACTACCCAAGAGCAGATAGAAGCTTATTCTAATGACGCTGAATCTGAAATCACAAGAACACTCGCACTCTTACAAGAAATTTCACAATTACCACAATTGCCTCATGAATTAGCGGTTTTGATTCAAAAATATGTTGAAGAATCATCAAATGTTCTAGATGAAATACCACATTTTATCAATAAAATTGGTGTTTGGGAAAGTCGTATAGAAGAACTTAAAACATTAATTTATTCAATAGAGTCTTTTCGTTTACTCTCGACTCTAAAAGAGGAGATGACATCTAAGCTACCTGGTATAGAGAAACTTTGTAAAAGTTACAAAATGGAACTCATAAAATACCAAAATCTACTTAATAAAATCGCTGCTGAATTAGAACAAGAATCAGAAACTATAAAAACTGAGCGAAATTGGTGGTTATCATTTTGGGAAACCATTCCTGATTATCTAAGGTTAATAGCAGAGCCTGAATCTAATTTATTTGATATAGAATTTTTATACAGGATTAAAAGTGCGTTTGAATCTTGGCAACAGCAACTCCAAAAGGAAGAAACTTTTATTAACCGATATCAGAACTTTGTTCAAGATTGGATTTCTAAGTTACGCAATTCCTCTGGAGGGGAGACTACTAAGGATGTACGCAATGACTTAAGACGAATTTATCTCGATAATGCTAACGTCATAGGTATTACTTGTGTTCAAGCTGCAAACCGTGATTTCTCAGAAGAATTTAAATACTTTGATGTTGTAATTATTGATGAAGTGAGTAAGTGTACTCCCCCAGAGTTACTCATTCCAGCATTAAAAGCCAAAAAATTGGTCATGGTTGGGGATCATCGCCAATTACCCCCGATGCTTGATACTAGCACAATAGAAGAAGTTGCTCAAGAAATTAGCACGACAAGAGAAGAACTCAAGTTCTTAGAAGAATCGCTGTTTAAAAGTCAATTTGAATCTGCTGATGAAAGCATTAAGCAAATGCTAACTACGCAGTATAGAATGCATCCGTCTATTATGGGTGCAATCAATCAATTTTACAACGGTAAACTAGAATGTGGTATTTTAGAACCTGATTCTAAACGCGCACATAATCTCACTGGTAAAATTATCCAAGAGCACAATCACTTGCTTTGGGTAAAAATCCCTTTTGGAGATGAATTTAAAGAGCAAAGAGAAGGGACTTCTTTCTTCAATCTTCGAGAAATTGACGTGATCGAAAATTTGTGTCAGGAAATTGAGAATACTTGGGCTCCTAGGGTTGCTAAAGGTGAATCCAAGAAAGAAATTGCTGTGATTACATTTTATGGTAGCCAGCTAAGAAAAATTGATGAACGTCTGAAATCAGAACTTTTTCCTTCACTTAACATTCGCACTGGTACTGTTGATAAATTTCAAGGGATGGAACGTCCTGTTGTTATTGTCAGTATGGTTCGCAACAATGATAATAAAGATATAGGATTTGCCAAAAAACCAGAACGGGTGAATGTTGCTTTTTCTCGTGCGCAAGAATTATTAATCATTGTTGGTTGTCATAATTTATTCACCCAGCAAATCGGCAAAGTCGGAAGTATGTATTCCGAAGTTGCAAATGTTGTCCGTTATCATAAAGGTTTTGTCGATGTTTCTCGCGTCCTCTGCTAAATCAATTGATCCTCAACTAAAGAAGTTAGTGGACGAAATAGAAGCGCAAAGTCAAGGTTTATCTGTTTTGGCAGCGCGTCAACTTCGCTATAATTTGTCTCAATCCCCCATAGAAGTTACTATCAAGGAACTACGTGAGTTTAACGTACTAGAAGAGTTTATCATCCGCGCTGGTCTTGAAATTGTCCCTCCCCCAACAGAGGATGAATTAGCATCGGTGCTGGGGCTTGATCCTGTTTTTGTGCGAAGTACTACTGCAACTCTTAAAGCTTTACAAACTATTTCAGAGACATCGCCAATTACAATTACTCCCGAAGGACGCTCGTTCTATGAAAAAGGCTCTGTACCACAACCTCCATACTCTGTTAAGATTTACGCGATCGCAGATCCTTTAGCACAAAAAATTACCTGCCAATCTGAGCCTTTAGAGAAGATTTTAATAAACTACCCTGATTTGGGAAATTTTGTCGATATTGAGAACACAAGTGATGATATTACCTCCTTATCACTTGAGGAATTCCAGCAAATAATCCAATCTTCAGGCTTGTCACTTCATGTACCAGAAGAAGGTAAAATTCTTAGTTCCTATAGGTTAGTAGGCTCAACTGAAACAATTTGGAAAACAGTATCACTTTTCGTCGTCTTTGATCCGCTTGAAGATAAATTGAGACTCCAAGTCAGGAGTGGAAAGAAAATTCTAGAGTCAGCGTCAAATTGGTTGGAAGCATTACAAGCTAAAGGGGAGGTATCCTTACAAGCATTATGTGAATTGTCTGATGAAACCATATCTTTTGAGCGTGAGGAGAGTCTTAATCAGAAAAATCTAGAAATTGAGGCTAGACTAGAAAAAATTCGCGAGCAAGCAGTGCAGAGTGCAAAACCAAAAAATAAGACAGTGGTTGGTAAAGCTGTGCAGTTACGTGATGCAGAAATTTCTCAAACTTTCTCAGAGATCCTCAATTCTGCACAGCGTGAAATTCTCATTTATTCTCCTTGGGTAAGTCAGACTCTTGTAGATGCAGCATTTCTTCATTCACTTCAGGAAGTGGCTAATCGTGGAGTCTGGATTTTGATTGGGTATGGAATTTCGTCGGAGGAAGAAAACGAGGATAAACCGATATCATCAGATCTCGAACAAAAACTGCAAGGAATAAAAACACCTGAAGGTTTATCTGCTGTACAGGTTTTTTGGCTAGGAGATTCCCATGTTAAGGAAGTGATAGTTGATCAGAACATCTATCTTTGTGGATCTCATACATGGCTTTCTTATAACAGTGATTGTTTACCACTAGGGGAGTCAGTGTATAAAGTCACGATCCTTAATCAAGTTCAAGAAGCTTATGAATTTCTTGCGAATCGCTTCAAAAACCGTGCTGAGAAATTGTGGGAAGATGCAGTACAAGATCAGAATATTCAGCTAGCGACAGAAACTCTATGTTTATGGGGTGCGCTAGGTATGGAAGATACTGGGATCTTTATGATACAGCAAGATAAGTGGCTAGAACTTGTACCTGTGTGGTTAAACGTAATACTCCAGGGAATAAGATCGAAAAAGGTATCAGTTGATTCAGCCAGTTTAAAAACAGCGCTTTCTATGTTGAGCGAGGTTTCTGGACAAGAGAGTTTTTTACAGTCGTTGCGGCAAGGATGGTGTAAGGTGATGGGAGCGATCGCCGCTACCGATCTTCAAGTTGCTTTAAGCTTACTCGGTGATGATATATGGAACGAGTTTGTCCGTCTCGCTATTGCACAACCAGATACCAAAACCCCTAATGATTTTATAGCAGGATTGACTAGTTCTAAGAAGCCAAAAGTTAAAGGAAGCAAGAAACTTAAATCCTAACCGACATAATAACTAAACCCTTTTATATATCGTTGCCGTTTTTGTAGTTGTTGATACTTTTTATCAACAATTAAAAAAAAGTTTCTTGTTAAATAATTAAGAACTTCTTAAGACAGCTATGGACAATTGTTCTAATGGCCAAGTATCTTCATAAGAAGATATGACACACAAGTCTTTCATTAATTACACTGCTTGAAATTGTTTAGACAATGATAAGTTTTCTTAATATAATAGGTAATATATAGCACTTGCTTATACTGACTAATTTGTTGGCGATCTTCGTTAAGGAAAAAGTCTGTGATCTAGTCAACAGAGGAGTCCTACTAGGTAGACAATAAGGTTTGATAATTCAAACATAAGAGGTTGTTTTAAAAGTGGTTGACTGTGATTTTTATCACATTTTTACCCCCCTTAATCCCCCCTTGCAAAGGGGGGAAACAAAGAAAATCTAGTTCCCTCCCCTTGGAAAGGGGAGGGTTAGGGTGGGGTAAACAAATATTTGATACACTACTACAAACTTTTCAAACATCCTCTAAAAAATAATTTATTAAAAATAATGAATTTTGACAAAATATTTGAGTTTCATGCTTGAATAGTAAGTAATCAACAATTCCGATAAATTGAATCCGAGTAAAAAGCTTTACCAATATCTTACATTGGTCTATTAGCTGTTATTTCTAGTAGCCCAGATTCTGCGAATGCTTATTTTTCTTAGCTAAAGAGCGTTATGTACAAACTGAGTGAGGGAATTTGGCAAATCGTAAATTTATTGACTCTCAAGGAGTGTGATTCATTAATTACAAAAGCTGAAGCTCTCGGGTTCCGTATGGCGCGCATGAAAAGCCAAGGACGTAATAACAGTGAGGCTTTTTTCCAATGTTCCGAAACCATTAAGAAACTATCTTTCAGGCTTAAATATGCGTTAAAAGACAATGCGGATGGTTTTGAATTTGTCAGTTTAAAACCAGTAATAGAATTCTACCGTTATCAAGCAGGTGAATTTGTTACAGCACATAGTGATGCACCACAAGAAATTGAACACAATGTTTGGTCTACACTAACTTTGCTTATATATCTGAGTGAAGATATAGAAGGAGGAGCCACGTTTTTTCCAGAATCAGGTATTCAAATTCATCCTCAAGTAGGTACAGGTGTTCTCTTCAAACATTCGCTCCTGCACGAAGGTAGCCAAGTTTTAAGAGGAACAAAATACATTATTCGCAGCGATATTGCGACTTCTGGTTGTTTTAATTAAGGTATAGGCAATCAACATCATGAATCCTAAAATTATTTTTTGGTCATTACTAGTGGGTTGTGGACAAATCATTGCTGTCTTTACAACTCTACCCACACAAGCAACAGCGCCACGTGCTGAGAGAAATATTAACGAAAGAATCAGTGAAATTAGAAAAGTAATTACAGAAGAACAAGGACAATCTGCTGATGACAATCCAGCAGTATCTGAAGAAGATAACTTAATTGCCAGATGGCATAATTGGCATAACAATCATTGGCGTAATTGGCACAATTGGCATAATAACCATTGGCGCAATTGGCATAATTGGGGTAACTGGGGTAATTGGGGTAACTATTAGATTAGTTCTTTTTTCTGCACATTAATAAATTCAAAGATAATGTAATCTCTTATCCTTATTTCATCCTATACATACGTGCTATAGGATTGGTATTTGATATTTCCAATACAGGTAGAAGAGGCAGTTTGCGGTGTAGATTTTCTTCGGTGCAAAGCTGCCGTTGTGTTAGGAGTAAGTCCGTAACGCACCATTTCATGCTTAGGATAAGGATATGTATTTATGTCTATGTTGCATCCAGCAAATCAAGATTCGCTAATTGTATCAGAAGAATTACGAGAACAAGAATTTGGCCCAGTAAAATTAGTTGTTATCCAACCATCAACTTTTTGTAACTTAGATTGTGATTACTGTTATTTACCTAATCGCCATCTAAAGCATAAACTATCACTTGATTTGTTAGAACCGATTTTTCGTAATCTTTTTTCTAGTCGTTCTCTCAAAAGCCACTTTACTATAGTCTGGCATGCTGGAGAACCTTTAGCAATGCCAATACAGTTTTATAGAGAGGCATTTGAAATAATCAATAACCTCTCAGATAAGTATAATTCCAATCAATATCAGTTTGCACACGCTATACAAACCAATGGTATTCTGTTAAATCAGCCCTGGTGCGACTTAATTAACAGATACAATATCCAAGTTGGAGTCAGTTTAGATGGTCCAGCTTTTCTTCATGATGCCCACAGGAAAACAAAAAAAGGATTAGGAACTCATGCTAGTACAATGCGGGGAATTTCTTATTTAAAAGCAAATGGAATTGAATTTAGTGTAATTACAGTCTTGACACAGGATTCTCTAGATTATCCTGAAGAAATGTTCCAGTTTTTTATTGAAAATGACATCGATAGAATTGGCTTCAATATTGAAGAAACAGAAGGTTATAACCAAGTTTCTTCTTTAGAAAAAAATGGTACAGACATAAAATATCGTCAATTCATGAAGAAATTTTATGAATTAGTCCAACAATCTAAACAAAAAATAAGCGTTCGTGAATTTGAATTTATAGAAAACAGTATTTACTACAGCTTAGGTACAACATTAGGACAATCTGATCCTTTCACAATTATTAGTATCGACCACAAAGGCAACTTTATGACCTTTTCTCCAGAGTTGCTCTCCTTAACTACAAGCGATTATGGAGAATTTGTTTTAGGCAATGTGGTACAAGATACATTTGATTCCGTCTTCCAAACAGAAAAATTTAGAAGAATTTATAACGATATTAAAGCTGGGGTTGAATTGTGTAAGGAAAGTTGTGAGTACTTTCAATTATGTGGTGGTGGTGCCCCCGCTAATAAATATTTCGAAAATGGATCGTTCCGTTCCACAGAGACGATGTACTGTCGCTATACGCAGAAAATATTGACTGATATTGTACTAGAAGATATTGAAAAACGTTTAGACATTTGCTAGATGGGTAAGGAACTCTTAGCAGGGAGCAGGGGAGGAAAAAAGGTGAATCCTGGATTAAACGCGATCGCGGGATGAATCAGCCACTGCGGAAACTTTCCCGAAGCACCTTTTCTCCAGTTTGCCCCTCCATCCCTACTGTAGTACAACTTCCAGCCATCATGAGTCCAACTTCCATTACCATCTTTTTTCCAAAGTCCATCTCTGCGAGAGGCAAAGTAGCAACACACTGTCAATAAGAACATAAGTATAAACCGGTTACCGCGTGTTAAATACATTGATGGGGCAATGGGCATTGATGAACTGGAGTTTGGACTGACTCCTGACTCCTGACTTCTGACTTCTGACTCCTGACTCCTGACTCCTGACTTCTAACTCCTGACTTCTGACTCCCTTTCATAAATGAGTTGTAACAAATTCTGTAACAGAGATGCTGTTTATGGTGTTTCCCGTCTATAACATAAACACCCCAGCATTGTTTAGTAATGTTGTTTCAAGATATACGCGATTACCAAATTCTTTTTCTTACCTTATTCCTAGTTCTAGGTATTGGGACAAGGGACTGGACACTGCAACCACCGTTGATTTTAGTCGCGATCGCGGCTTGTATATTAACTCAATGGGTTTTGTCTAATCTCTGTAATTATATAGCACCGTCCTTCCCAAAGGATACCGGACAAATTATAAGCTTCCGCAGTGCCATCATTACCTCACTCGGACTTAGCTTACTACTCAGGGCTGACGATTGGATAACAATGGCTGTGGCAGGAGTAAGTGCGATCGCCAGTAAATTTATCTTTAAAGTTGGTGATAGACATTTCTTTAATCCCGCTAATTTTGGTATCATCTGTGCCTTAGTCCTTACCCCTAACGCATGGGTTTCTCCCGGACAATGGGGCGATGATTGGTTTTATGGCTTACTGTTTGCTGGAACTGGAGGTATTATCCTCAAGCGGGTTGGGCGCTGGGATACCACAGGAGCTTTTTTGATTGCCTATGCAGGATTAGAAGCTATTCGTAATGTCTGGCTAGGTTGGACTTGGGATGTTTTATGGCATAGGCTGATGAGCGGCTCTTTGCTGTTATTTGCACTTTTCATGATAACTGATCCCAGGTCAATTCCTAATTCTCGAATTGCTCGTGTGGTTTGGGCATTGTGCATCGCAATTTTGACTTTTGTTTTGCGGAATTATTTCTATCTCTCCACAGCCGTTTTTTGGGCGCTGTTCGCCCTTGCACCGTTAACCATATTGCTCGATAAACTTTGGACTGCACCACGGTTTTCTTGGGAGAAGCGCCCCTTTGGGGAAGTCAAAAGTCAAAAGTCAGGAGACAGTAGGGGTTTAGATCCTGATGCACTAACACAGAACGCACAACTGTTACCCAATCCCCTATGCCCCATGCCCTATGCCCTATGCCCCTTATAAATGCCATGAAATTACTGCGACTAATTTTTTGTTTACTACTCCCAGTTATTTGTGCTGTTTGCTTCTTTTCGTCTCCAGCTTGGGCTTTCTGTGGATTTTATGTTGCTAAAGCTGATGCCAAGCTGTATAACAAGAGTTCTCAAGTGGCGATCGCTCGTAGTGGCGATCGCACTGTCCTCACAATGGCAAATGACTATCAAGGTGCTATCAAAGATTTCGCGATCGTTGTACCCGTACCTACAGTTTTACAAAAAGATCAAGTTCGTGTTGCAAATCCCAAAATAATCGAACGTCTCGATGCTTTTAGTGCTCCGCGCTTAGTAGAATATTTTGACCCCGATCCTTGTGCTCGAAATTACCGCGATCAAGCATTTGAAGCCCCCACTGCAACAGCACCTATGCCTCTAGCCAATCTAGCAAAAAAGACAAGCAATAATTTAGGTGTGACTGTTGAAGCCCGTTTTAATGTCGGGGAGTACGACATTGTCATTCTCAGTGCAAAAGAATCTGGTGGATTAGAAACTTGGTTGAACCGTAACGGTTACAAGATTCCTAGAGGTGCTAAACAGCTACTCCAGCCCTATATTCGCCAGAAAATGAAATTCTTTGTCGCAAAAGTGAACTTAGAGAAATTTGAGGAAAGTGGTTATCAGTTTTTGCGCCCACTACAAATTTCTTACCAATCACCCAAATTCATGTTACCGATTCGCTTGGGGATGATTAACGCGACTACAGAACAAGATTTGATTGTGTATATCCTATCACCTAAAGGACAAGCTGAAGTTACCAACTACCGCACAGTAAAAGTTCCGTCAGATGTGAACATTCCTTTGTTTGTTCAAAAAGAGTTTAACGATTTCTACAAATCCATGTTTCAAACCTCATACACCCGAGAAGATAAAAAAGTAGCCTTCCTGGAATATGCTTGGAATATGAGTAATTGTGACCCTTGTTCTGCAGATCCTTTAAATCCTGAAGAACTTAAGCAGGCGGGGGTATTTTGGTTAGATAGCGATTCTGGTGATAACATACAAGCACCTAGTCCTCGGCGTGTAAATCCTTACTTTCCCTCTAGTCAAGTCTTTATTACACGTCTGCACGTCCGCTACAAACGAGACAAATTTCCCGAAGACTTAATGTTTCAAGACACCTCTAACCGCGAATCATTTCAAGGACGTTACATTTTGCAACATCCCTTCACAGGGGATATCAGTTGTCAAGCTGGGAGAGAGTACAAACGTTCTTTATCCAGCCGTTTTGAAACCGAAGCGGAAACTCTCGCTAAACTGACCACTTGGAATATTCAAGAAATTCGCAGCAAAATGAAGCTAGGCGGTCAAGTCTCGATTTCTTGGTGGCAAATGTTCTTATCCTGGCTGGGATTGTAGGCTAAAAGGTATTGGGGCATGGGGCATTGGGCATGGGGATTAGGATTTACAAACATCATTTTTTCTTTCCCTCTGCCCCCCTGCTAAGAGCTCTCTGCTCCCTGCCCCCTCTTCCTTCTTAAAGATGCGAAATTTCGTCGCCCCCGATACAATTAATAAATTAAGGAGAGACGAGGGGAATAAAGTTGTGTTGTTGAAAGGCTTTGAAGTTGAGATGTACACTGGTACACCCGGTGGTGATATAGTCGGTCTCTCAGACAAGATTGTCGCCTCTTTGCATGGGTTTGAGCGTGAACCAGATAGTCGGAATGTAGAATATGTGACTCAACCATCGTTGAACTATGATCAACTACTATGCGGTTTACTTAGTCCTCGGTTGATTCTACGCCGCTATCTTCAGCAACTAGGCGATTACACTCTAATTCCAGGGAGCACTCTGTCTTTAGGTGGATCTCAACAGTTTTTCCGTTCTGATCCAACCAACCCTTATCATAGCTATATAGAACAAACTTATGGCACTAAAGTAGTAACAGCTAGTATTCATATCAATATCGGCATTAGTGACCCTGAATTATTAATGCGGGCATGTCGAGTTATACGGTTGGAAGCACCTTTGTACCTTGCTTTAAGCGCTTCATCCCCCTTCTTAAACGGAAAAGCAACGGGCTATCATTCTACCCGGTGGGGTTTATTTCCCCAAACACCTGCTTATGTACCATTGTTTGAAAGTCACAGTCACCATATTGAGTGGGTGGAAAAGCAGTTAGCTACTGGGAACATGCAAAATGTTCGCCATCTATGGACATCAGTACGACCAAATGGCGATCGCCGTCCCTACGACTTAAATCGTCTAGAACTAAGAATTTGCGATTTGGTGACTGATCCGGTTGCTTTGCTCGCAATTACCGCTTTGCTAGAAGCTCGACTGTCACAAATTATAGATAACCCCACCATAGATCCTTTACATGAAAGTATCTTTTCATCTGAAGAACTTATCTCTTTAACAGCTGCTAACGAGATGGCGGCGGCAACTTCTAGCTTAGATGCCCAACTTACACACTGGAAGGATGGCACAACCATCATAGTGAGAGATTGGATTAACGAAATCGTCAGTGAAGTATCGGATATCGCTAAGCAACAAGGTTTTAGCTGCTTCCTTTCACCATTGCAAAAAATTCTTCGTGAAGGTAATGAGGCTCAGCAATGGCTGCAACTACACGCAGTTGGTTTTGATCCTCACTGCGTTATTCTTCAGGCAATTCGTACTACGCAAGAGCGAGAAGTAGAGCTAGAAGACAAACTATGTTCTTCCCTAGCTGCTTAAGATGATCTTATATGTGTGATTAGTATAAGTAAACAAGTTCATTAATCTTGTTTACTTAACTAAATTTCTAGATTTTTGAAATAAAACTTTATTTTTCTTAAAATCAAGTTATGAAAGACTCTTGAAGAAGATTTTGAGAAAAACTTATCTATAGTTTAAAATTTCTTATGATTCGGGAGTAGAAGAATCTAATAAAAAAAACCTATAGTTGCCCTCTGCCTTTAGATAGATTCAAAAAGCCTGATACATTTATTATTCAAATATTTAAATTTTGCTGTCCATGCCTCAGGTAGTTTTAGTTAACCCCCTTATTCCCCCTAATACAGGCAACATTGCTCGGACTTGTGCTGCTACAGGCACAGAGTTGCACTTGGTTGGGCCTTTAGGGTTTGAAATTAGCGATCGCTACCTCAAAAGAGCTGGTTTAGATTACTGGCCCTACGTAAAGCTACATTATCACGAATCTCTTGAGGCGTTTAAAAAAATACACGGAATACGTGGGGGAAGACAGTTAGGTTTTAGCGTTAAGGGTAGTTATAATTACTTAAGCTTTCAGTTTAAAGCTGATGACTGGTTGATTTTTGGCAGTGAGACCAATGGCTTACCAGACGAAGTGCTCAGCACTTGCGATGCTACTCTCTTCATTCCTATGAGCGAACCTAATGTTCGCAGTTTAAATCTTTCAGTCAGTGTAGCAATTGGCTTATTTGAAGCCCGTCGTCAATTGAACTATATAGATAATCAATGAACATTCAACAAGCAATCACACCGTGGGCTTGCTGAAGCATCACTGTATTTTAAAGAACTAAGAAATATTACGAAAATGTTAAAACAAGATGAACCAGGTGTAATGATTTCTTGAAGAAGCAGTATTTTTGGAAAATAAATCCTATGAAGTAGTATGCTATCGGTTAAAGTAAAAAGCTAACGTTAGAGAAAAATACTTAATGCTAGAGGTGAGAACCTATAAGAAATCTTTATACTAAATCGTAGGTAAGACGAAGTTTGAATGATAGGTTTTTATGAATTGTCGTTTTTCCTGGTTTGGGAACAAAAGCCTTGAGAAGAAGTCCTATTAGGCATTTAGGCATTTACCTGTTTCTGTATTCTGTTTAACTTGGGTAGAGGTGAAAAAATACCTATAGGTGAAGAAGGTTCTTTTTTAGGGAATAATCAACGTAAAGTCTCGTATAGGGAAAACAGATTAAATGGAAAAACTTTGAAAATATCTACAAACCAGAGTAAGTGTGCTTCTCTTCAAAGTTAACGTTTTTTAGTGCTTATAGCCTTACCAAGACAGTGCAATTAGTGTGTGTTTGTCTAGTGTTACGGGTCAAAGCAGCGAAGCACAAATGTCAAGGATAGAAGACAAAATAATTTTTTTAGGTGGTTGTGAGGAGTGAGAAAAACAAGTAGACAAAAAAAATTTAGATATTGTCAACTTGTCTAAATCACCAAAAGCAGGTTAATCTTTCGTAAGTACCTCTGGTGAGTGTGAACTGAACAATAAGTTCTTCGTGATCTAAATCATTGACTAGTTCCGTATTGAAAAATCGAGTTAGTTAAGCACTAGTGATCGTAGGAGGTCGTCTTTGAAACGAGCATTGAAAAAAAGAGAGAAGGCTGTGCAGGAAAATACCCCAAGTGATGATGCTTCAACCGAGCAGTTAAGTAGTGTAGTTCATTCACGGGTTAACCGTCGGATGCCAACTAAAGCCGCCATGATTGGCTTGGCGATCTCTATGGGAGCAACCAGCTTTTTAGTGACTCGACAAAGCGACCAAGCCCTAGCAGCGGAACCTGTAGGTAACCAAAATACAACCTCAACAATTCCGGCTGCTGCTGATACTGAAGTGAAATTTGTTCCTACAAAGTCGCTGGAGTCGCAAGCTGTTTCATCAGTAAGCGTGCCTGAACACCATGCAGTAATGGAACCAACAGCTATTTCACAGATGTCTGGGCTTGGAGCTAAATCGCAAGTTGCGGCAAGTGGAATGCCTGTAAAAGCTGCTGCGCCCGTAGTAGTTCCTAGCAATGTTCAACAGGCAAAGGAACAAACTTTTCCCTCAGTCAAACCGGATTTACAAAACTCAAACAAGTCTGTATACGTAGCTGAAAACACATCCCCCACAGTTCAGCCCCAAATAGCAGCTGGAGCAAGCACAGTGGATCAGGATCTGAATGCTCAGCTAAAGGCTCAACAGGAGTTTGCACTCAACAATTTACAAGAAAAATCAAATCGTTTGAGAAAAAGTCTAGCTCAGCTGCGGGCTAGAAGAACAGCAAACTTATCACAAACTGCAACCGGGTTTGCGCAGCCAAGCAGCATAGGGCAAAACTTGCCACAGACAACCAATGTCAGCAAAGCTTCAACAGATCAATCAGAGGCTTTGAGCCAAGCCAGCAGAAGAGAAAAACTGGGCTCAACGTTAAAGCACCGTTCTGTTGAGACTCAGACAAGTACTGCAGCAGCCACACCCACAACTGTTACATCGCCCGCTCCTACAGCTTACGGGGTTAAGTCAGGAGATACGCTCGAACAAGTGGCTAGCAATTACGGTACATCAGTGTCAGAACTGATAAGAGCAAATAGTCTTTCTGATCCTAATCAACTAAAAATCAGTCAAAAACTGATTATTCCTGGTACTGAAAACCGCAATACTAATACATTTGCGGCTGCTAGTACTAACACAAGCACAAACACAGCGATCGCGAGTAACGGTAGTACTACTAGTGTAACATCAACAAACCCTCAAATTCCGGTAATTGCTAAAGCCATCACTAATACTTCTATCCCAACGGAAACAGTAACCAGCCCAACTAGTGCTTATGGGATGGGTGGCGATAGTCCAATACCCCAAGCTATAGCCGACATGCAAAGGGCTAAAAACCGAGTTGAAGGCACTAAACAAGCAAAAAACAGCAAAAATCCTCGTTTGCGCAGTCTACAAGACGAAATTGAGAGATTACGAGAAAAATATCGTGCTCAGCAATCTGGGAATTCAGCAACAATAGAGGCTCCTCAATCCAATAATGTTTCGGAGCAAGCGTCTGTTGTACAACAAAGTAATCAGGCAGTACCGATTCCTGTTCCTCAAGAGAATAATCAAACGGTACCAATTCCTGTTCCTAGACCAATGGAGTTTAACTACAGCAACAAACCAGCCAAAGGTCAGGTTCGTGCGACTCGTCCTGATGATGACGACGCAATTAATCCCGAGTTCCTACCAAATCGGAACACTAACTTCCCAACCCCTGTAGGAAATGTAGATTCCTCTCAATCTCTCGGTAGGTTACGAGGAACGACAGTATCTCCAACCCTACCGCCTCTAGCAGCAGTAGATAGATACTTACCCAGACCAATTGATGAGACAACACCTTCTCCTGTAATAGGTCATAACGTCTACATTTGGCCAGCAAAAGGTACCTTAACTTCTGGTTTTGGTATGCGCTGGGGTAGAATGCATAAAGGAATTGACGTTGCTAACTCAACTGGCACACCAGTTTATGCATCAGCAGATGGTGTGATTGAAAAAGCAGGTTGGAACAATGGTGGCTACGGCAATCTTGTAGATATTCGCCATCCAGATGGCAGTCTGACTCGTTATGGTCACAACAGCAAGATTCTAGTGCGCATAGGTCAGCAAGTACACCAAGGTGAAACAATAGCTTTGATGGGTAGTACTGGTTTTAGTACTGGACCACACAGCCACTTTGAAGTTCATCCATCTGGCAAGGGAGCAGTCAACCCAATCGCATTCCTACCACGTATCTAATTATGTGTCAAGGCTTTTATAAAGCCCTAAGTTTTTGAGGAGACGGATCTGGTGACAATTTCACCTCCGGTTTTTAAGGCCAGCGAGTTTTTCGTAAGACTCGCTGGGTTTGATTCCTAATTCGATTACCTCAACAAATTTTTGGGTCGAGATAATAGTCACGAGAGAATTGTTGTGTTATAATAGGTAATGTGGTTAAAACTTCTGGCTCAGTAGCTCAGTTGGTTAGAGCACGGGACTCATAAGCCTGGGGTCGTTGGTTCAAATCCGACCTGAGCCATTATTAAAAGAGAATACAGAATACACGAGTCAGGAGTCAGAATCACTGGCTCCAGGTCTGAACATGTAGGGTGCGTGATAGTAAGCTGTAATGCACCTCAAATGTTACTAGAGCAGGAGCGTGGAGTAAGTGTTGATTCTGCTTCCCTTATCACTCCCGGTAGTGGCGGATAATTTCTGCAACTGACCACGCTTGAGCAATGACTCCTTTGGGTAAATGGGGTTTGTTGCCGTCAAAAATTTCAGAAACTGAACCAATACAAGCATTAGATAAAAAGTGGGTTAATAGAGGCTCCCAATCAAAGGGCACCGGTTTTTCTGGGTAAAAACGCTCCCAAGCGCGGATAAAAGAACCAATTAGCCAAGTCCAAACAGTACCTTGATGGTAAGCGCGATCGCGCTGTTCATGATCACCAGTGTACTTACCTATATACTCTTTATCAGATGGATCGAGAGTGCGAAGACCATAAGGAGTTAGCAAGCAAGATTTAGCTAGCTCAAGTATCTGACGTCCTTGCTGATAAGAAAATCCACAATGGGCAAGGGAAAGCGCTAAAACAGCATTTGCTCGAATCTGAGAGTTGCGATAGTCGTCAGGTTCTATAACATCATACAAATACCCCAACTGAGGATTCCAATACTTTTGCAATGAAGTTTTTACCTGTTGTGCTTGTTGAGCATAGCGTTGTGCTTGCTTAGCCAAACGTGGCGAATCAACAACAGTTCCTTGCTCACTTAATATTTCTGCCCATCGAGAAGCCCAGCATAACGCTGAATACCACAAAGCATTGACTTCTACTGGCTTACCTCGGCGCGGAGTCACCGGCTGTCCATCAATCACAGCATCCATCCACGTTAGAGCAACCCCAGGTGCATCCCAGCCCACTAACCCATCTGTGGAATCAACTTGTATATTATACCGAGTACCACCAACAAAAGCTTTATAAATTTGCTGTATTACAGAGTACTGCTCTGCTAAAAACTGCCAGTCTTGGGTAGCTTCTAAGTAAAGCCCTAACGTTTCAATCCACCACAGTGCTGCATCAATACTGTTGTAAGATGGTTCGCCATCAATATCGGGAAAAGTGTTTGGAATTAAACCATGGCGACAGTAACGCCCAAAAGTTTGCAGTAGTCCTTTTGCCAAATTAAAGCGTTGTGGAACTAGTGTCAAACCAGGTAAAGAAATTAAAGTATCACGTCCTCTATCATTAAACCAGTGATAACCAGCAATAACTGTGGGGCCACCAATCGAAGCACGATAAACTATAAACTGATCGGCTGCTTTTAGTAGTTTCTGCCAAGTTGGAGATTGGGGTATTTGTTGTGTAGAAGGACAAACAATCAATTTTTCCCCCTCCTTTGTTGCTTCCATTGTCCCTTTCTCCCATCCTCCAAAAATTTGTGAAAGCCGATCTTGCTCATAAGCAACAACTTCTGCAAAGGTTTGACTTGTCAAAGGACTTTCTCTTTCATTGGGAAAACCTGTCCGTGCTTCTAACGTGACTGCATCTCCTGGTTGGAGAGTGACTGTTAAGTAACCAGGACTATATAGATCTTCGCGATCGCCTAATCCTCTCAGTTTTTCCTCTGGCAAAATATAATTCCAGTACCAAAATGCCTCTGGCTTATAATCTCCCTGTGTCCAGCGCAAGTGCCAAGGTGTTCCAAAACGATCAGAAATTATTCCTTGCAAACATACTTGCTGGTATCCCAACATTTGAGAGAACTGCAATTCTGAACTAGCTTTTTGCGAAGCGTGAAAGTCACGATCTGCTATGAACAATCGCAGCCTTAAAATTGCAGTATCCCTACCCTCGTAACGATATTGAACAAAAAAGCGATGAGACAAATAAGGGATAGCACAAAATGTCTCTTCCCTCTGTGTTCCCATACTTCCCTCGTCCAATCTTCCGTAGGGCATTACTAACAGCCTTGTAAGCTGCCAATTGTCTTGACCCCAAATCCATTTAGGAACTGGGTTAATATCAAAACTTCGTAGCAGTTTGTACCCACTCGGATCAATCTGACCATTACCCCAAAAATTTGTCCCCAATGGTACTACTCTTCCTGGTAATTCCAAGCTAGCTTCTAGGTGGGAAAGTAGGAGCGTGCGGTCAGTTGGTGGATTTTTTGCAGCAAACAGCCACCCGTGATAAGTACGAGTACGAACATCACAAACTGTTCCACTGGCAAAACTACCTAAGCCATTGGTAAGTAACCATTCTCTTGTATCTAATTCAGCCATTTGCTACTCAAAATCGTTATGACTATGATATAGTCGTAACAGATCGTAAATTAAACTGTGATCGTATGGATGGGTGAGTTTTACTTAACCCGAATCCCAACGTGACTAGATGGATATAAGTTAAGGAGAATTAGGTTAATGCCCCTCACTTACTCAGCAGAAGGATGCCTCCGTGTAGGTCAACAAGCTCCAGATTTTACAGCAACAGCTGTAGTAGATCAGGAATTTAAAACAGTAAAACTTTCCGACTATCGCGGTAAGTATGTGGTTCTGTTTTTCTATCCCCTAGACTTTACCTTTGTTTGTCCCACAGAAATCACAGCTTTTAGCGATCGCTATGAAGAATTCAAAAAAATTAACACTGAAATACTTGGTGTTTCAGTTGACAGCGAGTTCTCACATTTAGCATGGATTCAAACAGATCGCAAGTCTGGTGGTGTAGGAGATCTGAACTATCCTCTAGTTTCTGACATTAAGAAAGAAATTAGTGCTGCTTATAACGTCCTTGATCCAGAAGCAGGTGTAGCCCTGCGCGGATTATTCATTATCGACAAAGAAGGCGTTATCCAACACGCCACCATCAATAACCTGTCCTTTGGACGCAGCGTTGATGAAACTCTACGGACTCTACAAGCTATTCAGTACGTGCAATCTCACCCAGATGAAGTTTGCCCTGCTGGTTGGCAACCAGGCGACCAAACAATGGTTCCTGATCCAGTGAAGTCAAAAGTATACTTCTCTGCCGTTTAGACAAACAGTTATCAGTTATCAGTTATCAGTTATCAGTACCGGTAGCAGTTATTGACTAACACTGCATTTTATACCCTGAGCAGTGATAACTGTTGACCGTTCACTGCTCAAAATCCTCTCAATTCATTGATAGGGTTTAACTGATAACTGTTTACTGTTCACTGATCACTGTTTTATGGATAGGCTTGCGACAGCTTTAATTGAAGGAGTCATCGCCTTCATAGCAACTAATACTGATGATTTGCTACTTCTGCTGCTATTCTTTTCACAAGTAGATACCAACTTCCGTCGGCGACATATTGTGACTGGTCAGTATCTTGGTTTTATCATCATTCTCATTGCTAGCTTACCCGGTTTCTTTGGTGGGTTGGTAGTGCGGCGGGAATATATGGGATTACTAGGACTACTACCTATAGGAATTGGTCTTCTACAATTGATAAAAAGGCAACAAGAAGGAATAGAAGTTCAGACAGTAACCACCGAGCTTCGCGAGCCCTTACACAATAATCGTATCCTGTCTTTTATTTTAAGTATTTTAAGTCCTCAAACCTATAAAGTCGCTGCTGTGACATTCGCTAATGGTGGCGACAACATCAGTATATACGTCCCTTTATTTGCTGGTCAAACCCTTACCAGCTTAGGAATTATTCTAAGCATATTTTTTATATTATTAGGGCTTTGGTGCTTAATTGCTTACTTATTAGCTCGTCAACCTAATATTGCTTCTATTTTCAATCGCTATGGTAAAAGACTTGTTCCTTTTTTATTGATTGCTTTAGGTTTATTCATTATGTACGAAAGAGATACCTTTAGTTTATTTAAATTTTAAGAGGGAGCAGGGAGCAGGGAGCAGGGGAAGAAAAAAAACCAATCTTACCCACTTTTGACTTTTGACTTTTGATTTTTGACTTCCCCGCAGGGGTGCTCCCTCTTTCTAAATTAAAAATCGACGGGCTAGGAAAAAGCTAGAGATCGATTTAGCATCAACAGGATCGCCTTCGAAAATAGCTTTCTCTAACTGCTCGGGAGTCATAAATACTATTTCAATATCCTCGTCTTCATCTCGTGGTAGTTGTGTTTCCAGTTTTTCCAAATCTCGTGCTAAATAAGCATAGATAATTTCATCAGAATAACCAGGAGCTAAGAAAAATTCTCCCAGTCTTTGCCAACTATGAGCACGATACCCAGTTTCTTCTTGTATTTCTCGTTGAATTGTTAGCAGAGCGTCTTCATTTGGTTCTAAAGTTCCAGCCGGAAACTCTAAAACTCTTCCCTGAGCTGCAAAACGATACTGACGTATAAGTACCAGTTGGTTATCTGCTGTTACAGGTACAGCTAAGGATCCGCCGGGATGGCGAATACACTCCCATTCTCCCTCCGCTTTATTCGGCAAACGCAAGCGATTGACTTCAAAATTAAACTTGCGTCCTTTGTAAAATAACCGTTGTCTCAGTAGTTGTGGTAATTCTCTACCTAATGGCATAGTTCAATAAACGAGTGTAAAAAAAGGAGTCAGGAGTCAGAATTCAGGAGTCAGAATCAATCTTGTTGGGGCATAAATACCCATCTTATTAAAGACACAATGTATATGGTGAGCGTTTAAACCCGTTTTATTCATTGTGATCATACTGACTCCTGGCTCCTGACTCCTGAATTCTTTGTCCAAAAAACCACAGATAAACACTTTTGTTTTTTGTTTGTCGATGGTATTATTAATTTCAACTCAATAAGTGCACATCAGAACAGTCCACTTTTTCAACGAGTTCTTTAATAGTACAACCAGAAACCGGTTCTACCCAATCAGGAGCGATTTCAGCAAGTGGTACTAAGACAAAAGCTCGCTCCCGTATTCGGGGATGGGGGATTTGTAGTTTCTCTGTGCGCAAAATTAAGTTATCATATAACAACAAATCCAAATCAAGCGATCGCGCTCCCCAACGCTCTTGCCGAACTCTACCAAAAGAATTTTCAATTTGTAACAAAGTTTGTAGCAACAGATGTGGGCTCATTTCTACTTCCAAGACAACACAAGCATTTATGTAGTCTGGTTGTGGCGGTCCAATCGCTTTGGTATTGTAAAATCTGGATTTTGCTTTTAGGATAATACCTGGTGTTCGTTTTAAAGTCTCAACAGATGCTTGCACAATTGCTACAGAATCCCCCAGATTGCTACCAAGAGCAACAGCACTAAGCTTTTGAAAGGTTTCCATTATGTCAAAATAAGTCTGTTCGTTCTTATAGTTTCTATTTAAAACTGTGGTGCTTTTAACAACATTAGCTTAATAGAAATAATTAATTAAATTTACATAGAATTTAATTAATTGTTTTATATAATGCTATACTACCATAAACCTGGTGTATTGACAGAAAATGTTTACATATAGTTTGGTTGCAATTGCTTGGAGCGAGGAACGGAAGTGCTAAATTTTACCTCTTGGTTCAAGGAAAGATCAACTAAGTTGAGGAACTCTGCTCAAGAAAACCAGGCATTGCTGCCTGAAGATCGCGAAGAGAACGAGGAATCAACGGATGAAAGCTTACCACCAACGAAGCAGGTAAAACAAAAGCGCAAACCTCGCGAAAATGGAAGCAAACCATCAGGAAGACTAACCAAACTTATTTTGTTTTCGTTGGCCTTAACTGCAGGTGGTGGAATCGTTGGTGCAAATTATTTTATTGGGTCAATAGATCGGAGTCTGCCAGATAAAGCTGAACTAAACGCTGTTACCCGAGAGCAAACACTGACCATCAAAGCTGCTGATGGTACTATTTTGCAGCAGCAAGGAGACGCAACTAGAGAACAATTAAAGCTCGAGCAAATACCAGATAAACTAAAAAAAGCTTTTGTCGCTTCAGAAGATAGAAGATATTATCAGCATAAAGGGGTTGATTACCAAGGAATTGTCAGAGCAGTTTTCAATAACTTGCGATCGCAAAACGTGGTAGAAGGGGGTAGCACAATCACCCAACAGCTAGCACGGATTCTCTTTCTAAAACAAGAGCGGACAATTTGGCGCAAGGTAAAAGAAGCTCGTTTAGCAGAGAAAATTGAACACGAACTGACTAAAGAGGATATTCTTGAGCGCTATCTTAATCTTGTTTACTTGGGTTCTGGAGCTTATGGTGTAGCTGATGCTGCATGGGTGTACTTTAGTAAGCCAGTAAACAAGTTGAGTTTAGGAGAAATGGCAACAATTGCTGGATTACCTCCAGCGCCAAACCGCTTTTCGCCACAAGTGAATATAAAAGCAGCTACACAACGACGGGATATTGTGTTGCAGAGGATGCTAGAAGATAACTATATTACAGCATCTGAAAAAGCAGCCGCACAGGCAGAACAGTTAACGATTCATGCGAATCCACCTAAGAGATGGCAAGTGGAGTCTCCTTACTTCATCAGTTATATCCAGAAAGAATTGCCGAAGTATGTTTCAGCCAAAGTACTGCAAGCAGGGGGTTTAACGGTAGAAACCTCTCTGAACCGGACTTGGGAAAAGACGGCGGAAGAAGCAATAGCCAAAACTCTGCGCAATCAAGGGCGTTGGGAGAACTTTAAGCAAGCTGCAATAGTAGCCATTGACCCCCGTACCGGTGAAATTCAGGCGATGGTTGGCGGTAAAGACTTTGGTAAGAATCAGTTTAATCGCGTTACCCAAGCACAACGTCAGCCTGGATCAACATTTAAAGGGTTTGTGTATGCTGCTGCTATAGCAAGCGGCAAGAATCCATACGATACATACTTAGACCAACCCTTTAAAGTAGATGGCTATGAGCCAAAGAACTTTACTAAGGACAGCTTCCACGGTCAAATAGACATGGTCAACGCCCTCACCAAATCAATCAATATAGTAGCGGTGAAGGTGCTGATTGATGTCGGATTTAAGCCAACCATAAAACTTGCTCATGATATGGGGATTAAATCTAACCTCAATCCAAATTATTCATTGGCTCTAGGCTCTAATGAAGTCAACCTGCTAGAGTTAACTAGCGCTTATGGCAGCTTTGCAACAAATGGATTGCACGCCGAACCTCATGGGATTCGTCGTATTCTTGATCGCAGAGGCAAAGTTATTTGGTCAGCTAACTTCAAACCAAAGCGTGCTATCGACGCCGATAGTGCTGCTATTATGACCTGGATGCTACGCAACGTTGTAACTGATGGTACTGGTCGTCCTGCTCAACTAGATCGTCCCGTAGCAGGAAAAACAGGTACAACCGATGATGCGCGTGATTTGTGGTTTATTGGCTACATTCCCCAACTTGTAACAGGTGTATGGCTAGGGAACGACAATAATAACCCCACTGATGGTAGTAGTGGTAGCGCAGCCGAGACTTGGCATGAATTTATGAACAAAGCAGTCAAGGGAATGCCTGTAGAGAAGTTTCCAGCAAGGCCTAAGTTAGAAGGTCGTAAAGGTACACTCAAGAGGGAACCTGTGAAACCAAAAAGTGTTGTTTATGGTTCGTCGGGTTCTGATGAGCAAAATAAAGACGATGATAATGGCGATAGCGAAGCGCTGCGCCCAAGGGGCGAACGCTCAAATCAAAGACGTAGAAGCAGACGCTATTCCCAGGAATATCAGGAGCAACAACCACAACAGGAAGTCACTCCAAGACGTAGAAGGCGACGCTACGAGGAACAACAAACCGATAATTCTACACAGCGTAGAAGCTACAGTCGTAGATCTCGCAGTGAACAAACAAATTCAGGAGAGTCTTACTCAGGAAACTCCAGACAAGCAACACAAACAAATTCTTCTCCACCCCGTTCTAATTCCTCTACTCCATCCTCTTCTTCATCATCAGAGCATCTTTCCTGGCGTGATAGACTAAGACCCACTTCACCTTAAATGGGCAATGGGCATGGGGCCATAGGGCATAGGAAGAAGTGGCTTTATATTATAAGGTAATTCAGGCTTTATTAAAAGCATTAAACAACTCTTCTTCCCTATTACCCATGCCCCATGCCCCATGCCCCATGCCCCATGCCCCATGCTCTTTCCAACGGGGGATGTGAATGATACCCTATTTTTGTAGGGTCTTAATAAGTAGTGTTACCTAAAATAGAGGGAAGATAGTAAAATGAATTTATTAATGCAAGCAGCAGGTCAAGCAGCAGTTAATGGACCTCATTTTCCTTGGTCAGCAGCTTTTGTATATGTAGCTGGTTTTATTGCTGCTGTTACAATCGGGTCAATTGCTTGGTACAACTCTAAGCGCCCTGTTGGTTGGGAAGACAAAGAACGTCCCAGTGTTGTACCAAAGATTGAGAAAGAAGAAACCCCAGGCGTTGGTGAACCAAAAGCATAAAAAAGGAGTCAGGAATCAGAATACAGGAGTCAGAATAATTCAATAGGTACACAAAATTCAATTCTCAATTCTGGCGACGGACTCCTGTCTTCTTCTTAAGAAAGAATTAAAAAAATACCTTATTCCTGAACTTCAACCCAACGACGGTAAAGCTTTTGAATTTGTTTGAGAATAGTATTATGACCGGGTTGGGTTGACTCATTATCTTTAGATAAAGTTTGCAATTTGGTCAAGAGTTTTGCTTCTTCAATTGCAACTTCCCCATCACTGTAGATTAAGCCACTGAGAGCTTCAATTAAGTTTTGGTAGTCTTCAGCGGTGGGGCGATCGCCTAAATACTCTTTCACCCAATCGTAGCACTGTGCTGGTTGGACAGAAACTAACTCATACAACCAAGGTTGAATTTCTGGATCGTCAGCCACCCCATTTTCTTGGGCTATTCGACGAAGATACTGTCTTTCTTCTGACTGAATTCTGCCATCAATCCAAGCAGCGCCAATCAAGATTTTAATTAAGCTCTTTATACGCGAATTATTAACCATATGCTATATTGTTGGTTGCTCGCTATTTGTTATCTATCTATAAGAATACAGGAGTCAGGAATCAGAATTCAGAATTGAATTCTGTAGGGCAATGATATAATCGTGGAGAAAAAGAAAAATTTTCCACACCAGAAACCAAGGAGAGTTATTCTGACTCCTGTATTCTGACTCCTGAGTTCTGTTCACCTGATTTTTCTTAAACGCGCCATAAAAAAGCCGTCCATATCATATTGATGAGGATAGACTTTTATCCATCCTTGGGTTGTAGAATATTTGCCAGCAGGAGAATCAAAACTCGGCGGCTCAAGTACCCAGTTTGGATGTTCAGCTAAAAAGGATGAAACTACATCTTCATTTTCTTTTGGATGTAGGGTACAAGTAGCATAGACGAGTACGCCCCCATCTTTGACAAAAGTCGATGTATGTGATAGCAATTCTTTTTGAAGTACAGAGAGTTCTTGGACAGTCTCTGGTGTCTGTCTCCATCGTGCATCAGCATGTCGGTGTAAAGTTCCCAAGCCAGAACATGGAGCATCTAGTAAGACGCGATCGCCACTATTCTTAAACTGCGGTAAATTGCGACTATCGCCAATACAAATTTCGATAGATTGCAGCTTCAAGCGTTGAATGTTTTCTTTGAGTTTGTTTAAACGGTGAGCAATAGAATCGCAAGCCCAAATTTTTCCTTTATCCCCCATCAATTCTGCAATATGGGTTGTTTTACCTCCCGGTGCAGCACAAGCATCAATCACCACTTCTCCTTTTTGAGGGTCAAGCAAATGACCAACCAATTGAGCACTACTATCTTGTACAGTCCACCAACCCTCATTAAAGCCTGGTAGATTTTGAATTGCACCACTGCTACCAATTAATCGTAAAGCTTGAGGTAGGTGAGGAATAGGTTTTGATAAAATACCGGCAGATTCTAAAGTAGCTTGAACTTCGTTGAAGGAAGTACGTAGAGGATTAACCCGTAAGTCAATCGCTGGAGTTTTGTTCATCCATTGACACAATTCCTCTGTTTGAGCAAAACCCAGTTGATCTATCCATACTTGAATCATCCAGTCAGGAAAACTGTACAGAATACCCAAGCGTTCTACAGGGTTCTCTGGTAATTTTAGGGTTGGTGGAAATTCGGAAGTGGAACCATCCTCACCCCCTACTAGCCTGATATACTGCCTTAATAAACCATTGACAAATCCTGTCAATCCAGAAAAGCCATTTTCTTTAGCTAGTTGCACCGTAGTATTGACAGCAGCGCTATCCGGAATTCTTTCTTGATAACGTAGTTGATATAAACCTAAGTGTAGGATAGTGCGGAGGTCTTTTGGTTGTTGGTGAGATTTCTTTTTACCAAGTTGATCGATCAAAAAGTCTAGCGTTCGTTGTCTTCTGGCGCAGCCATAAACTAATTCTGTGACAAGACGGCGATCATGATCTGGTAGGCTAACTTTTTGCAGCACTCGATCCAGCGCAATATCAACATAAGCGCCTTTATGAACATCTCGCAGCCCAATAAAAGCTAGCTGGCGGGGGGAGTGAGGGGGGTGGGGAGAGTGGGAAGACAAGGAGGATAAGGGAGAGTTGGATTGTAATATACCTGTAGGGACATACGGTGTACGCCCCCAAGGTTTCGATGTATTTCACACAAATGAAAAGCGCTATAAGATCATAGCAATTTAACCAAATAGTAACGTATGGACGCTATTAAGTTCAAATTCGCAAGCCCTAGAGACAAGTTCTGGGGATAATTCCTCAAAGCTTATCAACGGTAAATGAGTGGGATTTTCTATCAGTTCTTTTGCCAATAAGAAACCGGCGATTGTCCAAGTTTGATATTTTCTAGCTTGTTTTCCAATTAATCTTCCGCCCTTACCATCATAATACTCCGGCCATTCATCTTCCCAAAGGCGTACTTGTGCAATTTCAATCGCCTTTTGTGCAATATGTGTTCTGTTAGTTTTAACAGCAGCAGCAGCCAACATCCACATTAAGACTGGCCAACTTCCAGCATTATGATATGACCAAGGTATATTTTTGGGGTCACATCCTGTAACAATTCTATACTCTTCGTTTTCTAAAGCTGGGAAACAGATTTTCATGGGCATATCTCCCACTAAGTCTTCCCATCGATACTCAATAAGCGTCATAATTGCTTGTGCTTGTTCTTCTGTCGCAAGATCGGAAATTATAGCCATCAAATTTCCGAGAGTAAAGAAGCGAGTATCCAACTGTGATGGTCCCACATTACCGCATAGATAACCACCTTTTCTAGGTAGCCATTTATCTAGTTCACGGTATGGTAGAGAATCTGCATATATATTAAATAGATTGACAGCCGTTTTACCGTATTCCTCACCCTTAAAGCGATAAATAGCATTTAAGCGGTTAAGATCCATCCAATAGTGCTGACGAATATGACCGCATAAAAGAGGTAAACGGTTATCAATTGCTACGATAATGTCTTTGTTTTCTTGATCTTCACAAATCAACATCTCGCGAGCAGCACGCAATGCAGCATAAAATAGAACTTGAATTTCTAGGGGATGTCCAGCGATACCAAAACGACGGTCAATCATACAGGCACCATCTGGAACTAATAGCGTCGGATACATATCAAACCGAGTCGCTAAACAAAGTTCTATTATTAACCTGATACCTTCTTGAAATTCTGGTCTATAGGCGACACAAAAATCTTTTGTCGCGACTGAATAAGCACGTAATAATATTACCCACCATAAACAGCAATCAACTGGTGTGACTCTGGCGATCGCATGTTCACCAAAATCCGGTTCTATATATTCTTTATTATCTACTGATACCACTTTAAAGCTAGCTGGCATTAAACCTCGACCAGGCTTATAAGCATCTAATTGTTTTTCTTTTGGTTGTAACCTTAAAGTAACTTCGAGGAAATTCCGAACAATATCTGTTCTCCCTTTCATGAGAAAAATTAAGGCTGAAGATATAAAATCACGAATAAAACACTGGTCGTAATTAAGAGCTTCAACTGAGACATCATAAGCTGCTAACGTCCCAACAGGAAGCCCCTTATAGTACATGATTGATTTTTCTAATGCTTCCCAAGCCTGTTTTTCTACATCTTTAATTTCTACGAATTTGTCTAATTGCATTTCCAGAATAACTCCAATTGATTTGTTGTTTGCGATTAGTGTGGTTGTAGCACTTTCATTCAATGGATTTTACTTGTGCTATTCTCTGCTTAACAGCTTGAAATTATTGAATAGCCAATATTAACTCAAAAAAGTTATAGCGTGTTTTGTCAATGAAAAACTTAATTCTACATCAGCTTAAATAGTCATGTGTTGTTACTTTTTTACTACTTAAGCTGTGTTTCTTCACTTTAAACAGTAACTTCCTTGATTATTAGCTTCAGTTACATAAAAACCATTTTTCAGTAATTAGTTTTTCATTTCAAAAATGCAGAGTTTTTAGTTTAGCAAGCTAAAGCAAATCCTGTTCACTGTCTATGTCTATGTACAGGACGATACTAATATTCAGTACGCTTATTTAGCCAAGCAGATCTTGCCCCTATGAAACAAACTTATAACATATCTTCATAAAATGCAATCTTCTGTTGAAGATTTGCTTATAAATGATCTAAATGGCATTTCAAAAAAATACTGATTATTTAAAGAGTTTGTGAATCAAACAGAACCATCATGACAGTCCTGTTCGATTTTTGAATAACCTCGCGTAGATAGAGATTTCGTAATAGGGAACACAAAAGAAGGGAGGTTAAGCTGTACTCTTATTGTTTCAAACATGAGCAATTCTATCTTCTCAAAGAAATAATGTTCAATACTCCTTTAGTCATATATCTAAAGTTATAAATTTATGTGATTTTTTCATTCTTCTTAATGTATTTAATAGTATTTTTATATACAAAGGAATTGTAGTTAATACTTTGTGATTAAGTAGAAATATAAAATTTTCCTGAATATTTTCAGAGTTTATGTAAATTGTAATATAAGCAGAAGTATACTACCGACATAAAGATAAGCGTACTTTTAGTGGTTATTAGACACTTTTGGCTCTTCAACACTTGAATACGCCATCTATAAAAAATTTATCTTGGGTGTAGATTGACTGCAATTTTTAAACGACTGAGTAAAAAGTACCACCAAGCTTGTGGCTTAAGTTGATCAGCAATTTTGTAGACAAAAATTTATATTATGCTAAAAACTTCTCAAACTCTTCAGACTCCATCTGTTGAATGCTTACTCAAGCTTTGGGCTCAACGTTACGTACTTAACTTTTCTTCTGTATCCGACCGAACTTTATTATTGCTAGCTAATTCATCACAAGGTAGAACCTTAACCACCAATAAGCTCAAGGATCATGTATTGGATCTTAACTGTCAGATGGCGTGGATACAAACCAAGACTTTATACAACTATATAGGTAATATTTTAGATTTAAACGAGGCAAGGCGCATCACTCAGTTTGCTTTCCGAGTGTATAAGAAGCTACTGGAAGTTTATCAAAAGCACTCCCTTCAAGAGGATGCTTTCCCAACAGAAACAGTTGAAAGTCCTTTGGTTCCAGGATTAAGCGTCTCGCAGATGAAGGAGCTAGTATACGCCCTGGAACCAACATTAATGGTGTTTCAAGAGCAACACCAAGTGTCAAAGGACTGGCGATCGCTTGGCTTTATGACGACACAGTTAAACTTTAGCAACAGCTTAATTCTCAACAAGCTGACATCTGTTGAGCAAGTATTGCTGAGTCCATACTTGAAGTTTATAGAGGAACAAGTCTCTAGCCCTTGGCAACGAGTTTGTAATGCAGCTGCTAAATATGAGTTAGATTCACCAACTTTAATCATTGTAGAGCAGCTGTTCCCGGCTGCTGAAGAGATTGCCCAAGCTGTTTACAAGCGACTCGCTCACTTGCTTCCAAATCACCATAGTCGTAGAGGAGCGTTGAGCGATCCAGGTATAGCACATTCTTGTATTCGCGACCTTACGATGTTCCAATCCTACCTGTGGTTATGTTTTTTACAAGGTACGTTATCACCAATAGAGCAAGAACTACTTCCTTTGTGTGTGATGGTTGTAGAGGGTGTGGAAATAAAATGGGAACTCACCCAAAAATGGTGTCAAGTATTAGCTGATGAAATTATCCGTCGAGTCGACTCAGAACAAAAGGCTTTATTGCTACCTTATACTCAAGGAATGCACGAGATATTTCTTAAACAGCGTAGGCGGTTGGGCTTTAGCGAGGAAAACTCTGTTGATACAGTAGGCTCTAACTCAACAGGCAACGGTTTTTCACAAATGATTTAAGATCACAAATAAATCATAATTAGTTCGTAGTTGCGCTTTAGCGCATTATTAAAGCACAACTACAAAATTTTCAAACTCGTTTATAACACTTTACATAATTGGTATTATTCTTGCCGACTTACTTAGTAATCCTATAATAAGATTTTAGATATATATCATTTAAAACATGAGATAATACTCAGTGATTATCGCGTCACCATAAAAGTAAATAAGTTTTCGAACTAACTTATAACAAACAAATTAAACCAATGGTTTGGTCATCTGGGAAGCAGCTACAAAGTGGTAAGTACGTAATCGAACAAATACTTGGACAGGGTGGATTCGGTATTACATACAAAGCACAGCATGCACTGTTAAACAATCTAGTGGTGATTAAGACACCTAACGAAAGTTTAAAAAATGACCCAGATTACCCCAAATACGTAAAACGGTTTATCGAAGAAGGACGACGATTAGAAAAACTTTCCCAAACCCAACACCCAAATATTGTTCGTGTGAGAGATTTGTTTGATGAGGGTGATGCTTACTGTTTAGTAATGGACTTTGTTGAAGGCGATAGCTTATTCAACCTTGTAAAAACAAGAGGCGCATTACCAATACAGGAAGCTATTAAATATATTAGTCAAATTGGCGAAGCTTTGAAGGTAGTACACGAAGCAGGGTTAGTACACCGAGATGCCCATCCAGGTAATATTATGGTGCAGCAAGATGGCAAAGCTGTACTAATTGACTTTGGAATTGCTAGTGAAACAGCCCCTAAAACTATTAGCTCAAAAGTTTTTGTGAACCCCGCATTTGCACCCCACGAACAAATTCGGGGAGATAGAAAACCAACTCTTGATATTTACGCATTAGCTGCTTCACTTTACTACGCGGTTACAGGTCAATTACCTGAAGCTTCTATGAACCGCAAGATGTATAGCGTACAATTAGTCCCACCACAGCAACATATTCCTACTATAAGTGATGAACTGAACCAAGCAATCCTTAAAGGGATGGAACTAGAACCAGAGAACCGTCCTCAAACAATGCAAGAATGGTTGGAAATGTTAGCTCTCAAACAAGCTTTTGTAGTTTGGACGAGTGGGTTTCAGTTGCATAATGGTAAGTACACAGTTGAAAGAGATATTGCTCAAGGTGGTTTTGGTATCACCTATTTAGCAAGAGCTAATAGCAACGAACGAGTTGTTATCAAAACCTTAAATGAGAGAGTGCAACAACGTCCAGATTTTGCCAAATTTCAGCAAGATTTTGTGAACGAAGCACTACGACTGGCAAAATGTAACCATCCTAATATTGTTAAAGTTTGTGAGGTATTCCAACAAGGGCAACTGTGGTGTATGGTTATGCAATACATAGAGGGTGAACATCTTGCAGATAGAGTTTTGAATCAAGGTGTGTTATCTGAACCAGAAGCTTTGGGTTACATTCGACAAATTGGCGAAGCACTAACAGTCGTTCATCAAAATGGTTTATTGCACCGGGATGTAAAACCTGCAAATATTATCTTGCGCTCCAATCCGCAACAAGCAGTACTGATTGATTTTGGTATTGCGCGGGAATTTACTCAGAATCTTACACTGCTACACACCGCAAATCTTTCTCATTGTTTTGCACCAATAGAGCAATATCAAAGCGTGGCAAAACGCGGTGCTTACACTGATGTTTATGCCCTAGCTGCAACATTGTATTTCGTTTTAACAAAAAGATTACCAGAACCGGCAATAAATAGAGCGAATGGCACACTATTAGTAGAACCTCAAAAGATTAATCCTAGTATTAGTGACAGGGTAAATCGGGCGATACTTAAAGGGATGGAGATAGAACCTCAAGATCGTCCTCAGTTAATGCAGGAATGGTTGGAATTGTTAAAGGAACCTCCTCAAGCTGTTCAGCCGAACCAACCACCGCAACCTGTTGGAGTTCGCTCAGTTACTCCTACCCCACATTCATCAGTAATTATACCTTGGGATTACTTACTCCGTGTTGTTCTCTATTACTCTGTATATAGCTTTTTCTTAGCGCCTTGGGCTGTACCTGTGGCTGTATATGGGTCTATGACTTTAGCTGTAGATGTGGCTTTAGGTCTGTCTATTATTAGCGATGAGTTTGTACCTTTGTTTTTTACTATGGCTGTAGCTACGGCTTTTTTTAGAGTTTTGTGCTGGTCTCCTTTAAATGTTTTATCTGGATCTGTATATTCGTTTTTGGCTGGGGTTTGGGCTCCTTTAAGGTTCGGGGTTGCGGGGATAGCTTGGATTTTAGCTTTCTTTTTGGCTGGGTTTTTAGCTTTCAGTGTGGGTCTGCTTACAGCTTTCCCTGTGGGTCTGTTTCAAAGACAATTATCGACGACATTCTTAAGCAAATGGCTTAGATTTGTAATTGTTGCTACAACTTCTTGCTTAGGTGTAGGATTAGGTTGGCTAGTTTATCAAATATTTCCAATATTTGGACATCACTAAAGGGTTGTGCTTATAAAGTAATGGGTTGAGATTGACCCTCATCCTAACCGTAACCCAATGGCGAGAGGGGAAAGAATTTAGCCCCCTTCTCCATTTTATAAAAACTGCTGTATCTGTATTCAGCAGCGCCTGAAATTGCTTGAGCTATTTGCCGATCGCTACGTTGAATTTGAGAGTGGCAATTTGTTGATTCACACTGAATGCTGCGAAATGGAATCCTCCGCTAAATGGGGTGCAATAGGAACGAGAGCGATTTTCACTTCTCGGTTTAGAACCGTCGCTATTCGAGTCAACATAGAGAGGGAATGCTCCTCATAATCAGCATCCTCTAGGCAAGAAATAACTGATTGAGTAGTACCAATCATCTCAGCTAGCTCTTTTTGGCTCAATCCTGCTTCGGTACGGGCTTCATAAATTAGTTGAGCCACATCAGCGTTTACTGTTGCCTCATTATACATCTGATGCATCTGAGGATCGTCTCCAATCATGTCTTTCATTATTTCTACAGCATCCGTTGTCTTTTTCATGTGTCGATAACCCCTTCAAAAGTATGTTTCTCAGGATTCTGTTCAAACTTTTTCTTTCTCTCCAATGCGTTTTTAAGATCGATGGGAGGAACAGCAGATTGCTCTTTAATCATGCCATGATCGATCACCGCAATATTTCCCCCATAAAAGAAATATAACAACCGATACTGAACGTTTCGATGTTTCGCCCTTAATTCGTAGATCCCATCCTGCAAATAATCGGCTGCAGGTCGTCGAAGTTCATAACCAGACATTTGTAACTGTTCCACTCTTGCCAAGCAGTTTAAAAATCCCTTCGGGTCTTTCTCTCTTATTTTACGAAGCCATTCAACAATCGGAGAGTCACCTTTTTTCTCTTGATAAAATAGGATTTTGGTTGTCGGCACGGTTTACACCTAAATTGTTTATAGCAATATCGCGATAAAACTACAACAACTTTATACCCTATGGCAAACCCTGAGCGCCGTAGATATTTTCTCTAAAGTTTTTTCAACTGACTTGAAAGGTTTGTAGTTGGGCTGTTTTTGCGCTGTAGACACTTCAGTGTCTTCCCACAAGGGTAGCGCAAATACGAACCAATAATGATTTATTTGTCCCTACCTACTTATTACGGGAGTAAGATGATCGCACCACATATTCCAATTTAGGGTATGTTCCTTTTTTTCAAGCGTTGCGAATCATCCAAATCAAACAAGAAAGAATAAAATCTACTGGCGGAACTGGATATTCCGATAAATCAAAAGTTACTGTATTTTCCTCTAACTTCATAAATCGCCATTGGGTACCACTAGTAACGCTACCATAGATAGTATTAACAGGCTTCTTTTTCGCTTTATTAAATCGCTGAGCAGCAACCATTTCTGCTACACACTGTCCAATTCCACTCTTTAAATCTGCTTTTTTTGCTTCCACAATCACAACTGCAGGAGCATCTATTTCTATAAGTTTAGGTGAGCGACTCAGCAAAAAATCACATCTTCCGTTCAGTCCTACAGAACTATCAACATCAAAATCTTCGCCAGAAAAAATACCGATTTGTTTTTCCAAAATTCTCCACACTTCCAGGAGGATGGGAGCAATAATTAATTCGGAACGCACTTTTTCGCTACCCGTGGCGATCGCGATCGGTAAAACTTCTTCCAAATAACCCACAAGTTGATCAGAAGCTTTGATTAGTTCAATCTCTGGAAGAAACCGTCTTCCTTCAACTGTTGTTAAACCAAAAGCTTCTTCCACTTTTGTGATTGTTGTAAATTCGCTGTATGGCATATGTCGTTAGATAAAACAAATGTAGATCCAGCGAGTAATTGAACAAATACGTCACTGTTAAAAAGCAGAATCAAAAATTTGTTGAGCAGTCAGGTTTAGCTGGGGAAATGTGGGAGAAGTGATAAGGCTATTTCCTGTAAATGGAGTCATTTGGTACTCCCCATCAATTAATTCACACACAAAAATAGTTGGTTGTTTTGGGTTACCGATAAACTTACGTCCCCCCAGTGCTGCATAATCGACGATCCAGTATTCAGGTACCCCCATTTCCTCATAGTCGCCTAATTTGTCGTAGTAGTCATCACGCCAGTTGTGACTAACGACTTCTATTACTAATGGAACTGACTCGGCTTGAGTAACCGTAGATGTCTTTTTCCATAAAGGCTCATTGGCAATATTATCAAAATTTAGCAACAATACATCGGGTGAGTAAGCTGACTCAGCAGAAGGCGTTTTGACGTATACAGTTTTGGGAATTCCATAAGGTTGGTTGAGACGGTCAAATTCCACCGTGAGCTTGCGCGACAAAAATGCGATAATTTTTTCATGCTCTCCGCTTGGTGGTGGCATCTCAACAATTGCTCCTTTATGCAGTTCGTAAAGCTTACCATCGTTTGGAATCCATTCGATAAATTCATCGAAGGTTATTAGTTTGGCTAGGGTTTGGGTCATACAACCTCGGGATAATTAGGCAATTCACTTAAGGAAGGTACTTCGTATCCTCGCGAATGAAGAACTGACCAAGCATAGGCTTTCTGCAACATCAAAATATCAGCATATTTCCTTAACTCACTAAGTTCTTGACGTTCCACAGCAGTTAATTCGACCGTTTGATTTTTCTCTAATAATTCTATATGGCGTCGCTGTTGCTGGCGTAACAACATATCGTAGTAAATCAGAGTAAAACCCCAAATATAAGATTGTTCATCTGTTTCGCAGTCTGATTGACGGTAGTAACTGGTTTGTTGGTCAAACAAATCAATTCTCTTAGGACACCGTTTCTAGACCCTACCGCCTACGCCGTGGCGGTTTACCTTGGTTGATATGTCTTTGATCTAACCATCCGCTCCGGACAGCAGATTCCAAACTATGACCATTATCTGCAAGGAATAATGCTATTCGCCCCTACAGGTCTGAAACAGCCATTATCCGTTAATACACATGATGTTCGATTTGTATAGTGCATAAGTCCTATAAATCAGCCCTTTCAAGGTGGTCGAATAAGGAACGAAAATTGGTCATTTCAATCGTCAAAGGGTTTTATTTTTTAGGATAGAAGTCAGGATGAGCGCCCTGAAACAACGTGTCTTGGTTAGTCACCTTGAAAGGGTTGGTCCTATAAATTTAGGGTTCATAAGGCTTGAAATTATTGTAGTGCGGGCATCTTGCCCGCGTCCTATAAAAAAAATTAAATGTGCAACGGCTTATTTCTATCTAAAATTCTAGCAACACGGAGAACTTAGCGCTAAAGCGCAACTACGAACCAATTTTGCAACGAAACTTATTGATTTTTATAGTCTTGTGGTGATAGGAGTGTTAATCTCTATCTTCAAGCTCGAATTTTGTGTAAAGTGAGGATTTGGGATATTTTATTTCTTAGTTAACAAGCTGCCCTTAACATGACCTCAGTTTTTCCTCATAAAAAAGCTAAAGCCCTCAAACCTACTAGCCGTCGTCCAGCGAAAGAACTGTGTAGCGAGTGCGGACTGTGTGATACATATTATATTCACTATGTCAAGGAAGCTTGTGCTTTTCTTAATCAACAGATACATGAACTGGAAGAACAAACACACACTCGTTCCCGCAATCTAGATAACCCAGATGAGCTTTACTTTGGTGTTCATCAAGATATGATGGCGGCACGAAAAAAAGAACCGATTCCTGGTGCTCAATGGACAGGGATTGTTAGCACGATCGCCATTGAAATGCTGAACCGTAACCTTGTTGAAGGTGTCGTCTGTGTACAAAATACCAAAGAAGACCGCTTTCAACCAATGCCGATCATCGCCCGCACTCCAGAAGAAATACTAGCAGCAAGAGTCAACAAACCTACACTTTCACCTAATCTTTCTGTCTTAGAACAGATTGAAAAATCAGGAATGAAGCGGCTATTAGTCATCGGTGTTGGGTGTCAAATCCAAGCACTACGAGCTGTTGAAAAACAACTTGGCTTAGAAAAGCTCTATGTCTTGGGTACTCCATGTGTAGATAATGTAACTCGTGCTGGGTTGCAAAAATTCTTAGAAACCACCAGTCGCTCGCCTAATACTGTTGTACATTACGAGTTCATGCAAGACTTCCGCGTTCACTTCAAGCATGAAGACGGTTCAATAGAAACAGTGCCTTTCTTTGGATTGAAGACGAACAAGCTCAAAGATGTTTTTGCTCCATCTTGTATGAGCTGCTTTGATTATGTTAATTCTCTAGCAGATTTAGTTGTCGGCTATATGGGTGCACCTTTTGGTTGGCAATGGATCACGGTTAGAAATGATACAGGCAGGGAAATGCTGGAATTAGTCAAAGATTGGCTAGAAACTCAGCCAGTGATGACAAGTGGCGATCGCAAAGCTGCTGTGCAACAAAGCATACCCGCCTATGATAAAGCCGTTACGATTCCTATATGGGCTGCAAAACTCATGGGTGTAATTATTGAAAAAATTGGCCCCAAAGGTTTAGAATATGCTCGTTTCTCGATTGATTCTCACTTCACCCGTAATTACTTATACGTAAAGCGAAATCATCCAGAAAAATTAGAGGCACACGTACCAGAGTTTGCAAAACGAATTGTAAATCAGTATAAACTCCCCAAATCTTAGCTAAACCCATTGCCCCATGCCCCATGCCCTAAGCCAAATGATTGTTTTTCCAGTCTTCAAAATCCGTATCAGTTGACCATATCCAGCGAGGACAATCAGTTCCTCCTGGTATAGAGGTAACATCTCTATGTGGTTTGATGTTGGTAGCTGGTATGCTGTAGGCTTCCATTAAATATTTGACAAGAGCAATGCTAGACTGCTGTTGGGCAGGAGTCATACCTCGATTGGCATTGGTAGCTTCATGTTCAATGCCAATAGAACGACTGTTTACGATGCGATCGCCAGCGTGCCAAGCACGAAAGCTATCTTTAACCATCTGGATAATCTCACCAGTACGCGCCACTATATAGTGAGCAGATACATTCGCGTTAGGATCTTTAAAAGTATCAATAGACGCTTGTAAGCTAGCATCTGTATTGTGCATGACAATCATATCGATTTTGGTTCCGTTGCGGCTGTTGTAATTAGACTCATCCGCAGGAATAAATCTTATTTTTGGTGTTTTTGCATGACCAGATCCGTGAGCATGATTCACTGGTTTATGCTCAGGTTCATTAATATCACCCAGCACAACCTTCATCATACCAGGAGGGTTTTGACTGTTAAACCAATGTTTCATCTCAGCCACGACCGCATGATACTCTCGATTAGATATAGGAGACTTATTGATTTTATCGATGTAATACTGCTCTTCCATCCAGTAGATTGCTTTATCCGTTTCTAAAATCCAAGTTCCCATTTTGCTAGCACCCTGTTTTGCCTAAAGAAGATCTAGCTAATATACTCTAGGCTTGACAATTAAACATCAAGCGATACCGTTGCAAATTTAATTTTTGACGACTGAATAAAAATTTAGCTTGAACCAAAAGAAGCCCCACGTCTTACCCCGTACCTCATCTCCTTACGGAGACGGTGCAGCTATGCCCGCTTTCTCTTTACGGGAAAGCAAGCTATGCGTAGCGTAGCGTCTCGCAGAGAAGGGGCACCAGGAGTCAGTGCAAAGGTAACCGACTTCAGTCAAAAATTAAAAGCTTATTTCTAAACCAGGATCAGTTTTTTGCTATACTCTTGTGGTAGCTGTATCGCTACAAACAAAAGGTATTTTTCAACCCAAAGCGTGGGAGATCCCTATGCAAATATCTCAACCAGCAATTCCTTTTGGCGGCTGTTTTAAGACTGTTTCAGAAACTCAGATCGATAGTCAGTTAGTGTTTGTCGGTTTGCCAGATGAACAGCAATCATCTTACCGTCGAGGCTGCGCTAAAGGACCAAAAAGAATCCGTGAGGCTTACGATGGCTATTGTTACAACTCTACGACAGAATCCGGCATCGATTTGACTGCTGCTGTGGTGGATCTTGGTGACTGGCTACCACAAGGTTGTTGGGAGTTAACACAAAAGAGCTATTACTCTGGTGCCCAGTCTCTATTTCGTGCAGGGAAAATACCCTTTTTTGCAGGTGGGGATCATGCTGTAACTATTGCAATAGGGCAAGCTTTAGATGTCTTAGATGAGCCAATTCATATTGTCCAAATTGATGCACACCCCGATTTGTATCCTCAGTTGGATGACAATCCCTATTCTCACGGGTGTGTAGCAGCTCGCTTGTTGGAGTTCAAGCATATTGCTTCAATCACCCAAATTGGGATCCGTACTATGAACTCGATTCAAAACCAGCAGGCTCAGCGGTTTAGCGATCGCTTTCATTTGGTTCTAGCTCGTGACTTACCCGAACAATTAGAACGGCTGCCACACTTAACAGAAGGTGCGCCAGTCTACCTCACCATCGATTTAGATGGTTTTGATCCAGCATTTGCTCCTGGAGTTTCCCATCCTGTTCCTGGTGGATTGACTTCACGACAAGTTCTTAACTTCATTCAGCGATCTCAATGGAATTTAGTGGGTATGGATGTAGTAGAGTTAAATCCAGAACAGGATGTGAACGATCAGACTGCAATTCTAGCTGCTAGGTTACTCCATGAGGGTATGGGATATGCAATGCAACAATCTTCAAGACCTTGGAAATCCCAGAATGTTCACACCGTATAAGAGCGTTTACGCGTCTGGGAGTTTAGCATAAAAACTACCAAAAAACTTAAAATGTTTTTAATCCGATGGTAAATCAATCTTTATGAAGCAGCTCCTGATCTAGAGGACGCTTGATTTCATCGACACCAATCTTTACCTCAACCCCTGGATTTGATTCAAGGCTTAACTGGTTTTTATTAGTGAACTCAGCTTGAGTATTATCCGACGTTATATTACCCGATTGAGCAAGATAAATACCAAATAAAACAACAAACAACCCTATTATGTTGAGGTAAGTTAACCGTTCTTTAAAGACGATCCAGGCAAGCACTGCTGAAAGAATAGGTTGCAGTAACATAAACATGGAAACAAATGCTGAGGAAAGTTCCTTGAGTTGATAGATAAAAATTACAGAAGCAATCACTTGACAAAGAACACTGAGAGAGATCACATATACCCATCCCCACAATGAAGCTGGAAAAACTTGATTTTCAAAAATCAGGACAAATGGGAGGAGTACGGCACTAGAAACGATACAACACCATAGTGATAAAGTCAGTGTTGAAAATTGAGAACGGAGTTTTTTTATAGTCAAAAAGTAACCGGCATAAACAGCAGCAGAGAATAAAGCCCAAGCATCACCTATCAGGTGTTCTTGAGAAACTTGTAAATCTTGAATTCCAATGGCGATCGCACCCGTTAGAGCAACGGTCATTCCTATAAGGAACTTCTTATCAAAACGTTGACCTAAAAACAGCCATCCTGCAAGAACAGTAAACACTGAGGGTAAGTTATGAAGTAGATTTGAATTAGCAACAGTGGTTTGAGTCAAAGATAAAGCCCAAGTGACTAAGCACACTTCTCCAAAAATCACCACTGCTAATAGAGTAGCCACAGTTCCAAGGGTAATTGGTTCTGGCTTTTTTAACTCTGACAAATCCTTTTTATTTCTGTCTAAGAATACTTTGATGCCTTGCCAGAAGAGGAAGACTACACTTGCTATTAATTCCCGATTGAAAACTGTTGCATTAGGACCGAGATCATTTTCCGTCAGCCTTGTAAATATTGGATCCAAAGATACTAGCAAAACCGCTATTAATAACAAAATAAAGATCTGAATGGATGCTGCGGATTCTATTTTATGTTGTCGATTACTAAGAATATTAGTCATTTAAAGTGCTTATTATTACAATTGGTTTGGTAGATGAAAATTGTTTTGACAAATGTACCCCATTAATTGTATACATTAATAGTGTGTATTAACACACAATATTTTCACAGATGTTCCCTTGGATCGATAAGCCACCTGGTTATGCAGCAGAATCGCAGTTTGCAATTAACAGAAACAGCAACACCTGTCGTCAATTCATTTAATGAATGGGATCCTCTGGAAGAAGTAATCGTTGGTCGATTAGATGGAGCAGTAATACCACCCTGGCACATAACAATTAAGGCAACAATGCCAAGCCGTTATTGGGATTTTTTTCGCAGCAGGGGTGGTCAACTCTTCCCAGAGGAGCAAATTGAAGCCGGAGAGAGAGATTTGCAAGAACTCATTCACATTTTGGAATCAGAAGGTGTAAAAGTTCGTCGTCCGGATGCTATTAATTATAGTCGTTCTTACGCAACTCCAGACTGGGAAAGTCCAAGTGGTCTTTACGGAGCAATGCCGAGAGATGTCATGATGGTAATTGGAGATAAGCTGATAGAAGCTCCAATGCCTTGGCGATGCAGATATTTTGAAATTAATGCCTATCGTTCACTGATCAAAGAGTATTTTCATCAAGGTGCTCAGTGGATTCCAGCACCTAAACCCCAACTTTGTGATGAGCTATACAACTATCAGTATGTAGAAGCAGACAAAGATGAAGAATTCAACTCTTCACTCACTGAATTTGAACCAGTATTTGATGCAGCTGAGTTTACCAAATTTGGTAGAGATATCTTTGTGCAACAAAGTCAAGTTACTAATCGTTTTGGCATAGAGTGGGTACGGAGATGTTTGGGAGATGAGTACAAAGTGCATGTACTCAAGTTTAAGGATCAATCAGCAATGCACATTGATGCAACGTTTGTGCCTCTAGCTCCTGGTAAACTCTTAATACATCCAGAGAAGGTAGAAAAACTTCCGGAAATGTTTAGAAATTGGGATGTGCGAAAAGCTCCCGAATTTTGTATTCCTGATAGTCATCCTCTATACATGAGCAGTAAGGGAGTAGGTATGAATCTTTTGACGCTCGATGAGGATAGAGTAATCGTTGAAAAGCAAGACGAAGCGATGATTCATCTGTTAAAAGATTGGGGATTTAAACCAATTACTTGCAATTTTCGCAACTTTAATACCTTTGGAGGATCTTTTCATTGTGCAACGCTAGATGTGAGAAGAAGAGGAACACTTCAATCGTATTTTTGATTTGACTTGGAAAAAAGTCGTACATATCAATTAATTCGCTACACTAAATTTTGCTTTTATTTTGTCATGTCTGTATCTAATACTTAATGAAATGGAATTATTAATACGGATTGGTGAACTGAAGGATTTAGATGTGTTAGTTAAGTTTAATCAAGCATTAGTATATGAAACTGAAGGCAAACAACTTCCTCTAGATGTTGTAACAGCAGGTGTCGAAACCTTGTTGACTAGACCAAATTTGGGATTTTATTTGCTAGCAGAAAAAAATGCTAATGTGGCTGGATCTCTAATGATAACTACTGAGTGGAGTGACTGGCGTAATGGTTTATATTGGTGGATACAAAGTGTTTACATCCGACCAGAATTCCGTCGTCAAGGAATTTATCGAAAACTCTATGAATTTGTGAAACAAAAAGCATATTCCGAGCAAAATGAATTGAGAGTGTGCGGATTTAAACTTTACGTAGAGCGTCACAATACTGTTGCGCAAAAGGCTTATCAAGCCTTGGGAATGAAGGAAAGCTACTATACTATCTATGAAGAATTGTAATTGAATTATGATTGCAGTGTTTATCTATGGCATAGTATTTTATGCGAACTTGATCTGAATAATTCCATCACACTCAATATGAATGGCACGCTTGTAATCGTAAAACCCACGCGACACGAGGACAACCAGATGCGGTGATTTTGACATCGAGACTGGAGGAAAAACCCAAGTATCTTTGTATTATCGATCGCGTCCGAGCATCACAAGCTTTTGAGTTTTTCGAGCGCGCCATTACACACAATATAAAGTTTCTCCAAATAGTCGTATTATAGGAATTGATTATTCTATTGACCCCATTAGTTATGCCCAAAATAATTTAGAAAAATCTCTCTATAAGGATCTCATAGAATACTCGCAGGCTGATTTCTTTAATATTCCTTACTCTAATGAAACATTTGACTTTGTCTTTTGTAGCAATAGTCTAATGTATTTGACAGATTTAAAGAAAAAGAAACTCATAAACGAACAAAAGCGAGTTGTTAAGAAAAGTGGAAGAATAACATCTAAAGAATATGATGGAGAGACAATCATCCTATACCCAATTCCTCCGGAACTGTGGTTAAAACTTAAAAATGCTATTGCTTAAGTTCTAGTACAAAAATCATTAGAAGAATATTATGATGAGTATGCAATACTGCACGGGTTTTGGAAAATCGTAGGTTGGGTAGAGCGCATAAGCGTTACCCAACAAATCCTTATAAATGTTGGGTTTCGTTCCTCAACCCAACCTACATTAAATTTAAATTTTCGGCTTAACCGAGCAGTATTGGATGAGTATGTTGCTCGTAAGATGCGTAATCTATGCTTTGATATTGGATTAAAAAATATTGTTACTCTACCTTACCCTATTCAAATGTTTTCTCCTTTATCATCTCATCAGAAAAACTATATTGCTGAAGAGAGTCAGTGGTTTATAAAAACTGCTCACCCTTATTTAAGCCAAACAGAAGTATCACAACTGGAATCCTTTTTCGATAGCAACTCAAATAAATATATCCATAGATAGAGAGGATTTCCCTCACTTTAGTAGTGGGGTTTATGTCAATAGGAACTAAGACTTCTTGATCTTGACCATTTTTTGAATTGTGTTGACTTCTTGATATTGAATTTAAACCATGGTAAGATGAAATTTGTAAATTCTATGATAAGTAGTTGGAGCAAATTAATTATCTGCTTAATAGCGTGATCGAGTAACAGGAAGAGTTTTGACCGTTATTGCTGTCAGACTATTTTTGTCGACCTACTTATCGAAAATTAAAGTAATTACCAACGATGACACAAACACTTGTATTCAACGATTTGGATCAGCAAATTCGAGAGAACATTAATACTAATTTTTCTCAAGAATCTTTACCTCTGCTCCATCAAAAGTTTAAGCGAGATGGATTTATCAAAGTGCCTGAAATTATGCCTTTGACAATTCGTCAACAGATGAAAGAAGAGGCTCTTCGACTTTTAGAAGAATACGCGGAGCGGCGCGATCTAAAGCTGGCAACAACAGGAAATACTCCTAGGAAAATGAGCGTAGTTACCAGTGAATGCATCGCTGCTAACAGCGAGTTTATTAACTCCATATATAAATCGTCATCACTATTAAAGTTTCTGGAAAAACTGGCTGGAGAACCTTTCTTACCTTGTCCATCAAAAGATGAAGAATTTTTAATTAGTAGACATGAAAAGAGTGGCGACACCCACGGATGGCACTGGGGAGATTATCGTTTTGCTCTAATTTGGATTCTGGAAACCCCACCTATTGAATATGGTGGTATGTTGCAATGTGTACCTCATACCAGTTGGGATAAGTCTAATCCCAGAATTCATGAGTATTTGTGTGAGAATCCTATCCGTACCTATGGTTTTGTTACCGGGGACATTTACTTACTAAAAGCAGATACAACTCTTCATCGTACAGTGCCTCTGAATCGTGATGCGACTCGTATTATGCTCAACATGACTTGGGGATGTCTTGATGACGAGAAAAGGCAGCTCAATGGCAATGATCGTTGGTGGGCAGAAAAGGAAGTAGAAGCAGGGGTTTATAGCTAAAACTTCGGAGTATGTGACTAAAAATCTTAGATATCTCTGGAGATAAGATATCAACCCAAACTGTACAAGGGTTTTATATTCTTTTTAGGAGATATCTATTAGTAAGAGAAAGACTAAACATCAGTTTCAGTAACATATAACCCAAACAGGAGGTTGTAAATGACAGCTTTAAAAGTCGAAGAATTTGAGCAAATACAAGAGCCTAACGTTCGTCAACGCTTGGAGGTAAATGACGAAGAAATCAGAAATTATCTCAATGAGAAGATGAATTATATTCTCAATCACCGAGCCGTACAGCATCCTCTTCTCAATTACTACCGAAAAAACAAGTTTACCAAGGAACAAGAAAAGAAATTTTATCTGGAGTGCTGGTATTATTTCCAATACGAGCCATTCTATATTGTCGGCATAGCAATGAATACTCGTGATTATAATATTTTGCGGGAAGTGGTACTCAATGTTGTTGATGAAGTTGGCGGTAAGGTAACTCATGAGACGCTCTTTCGTGAGCAAATCAATGAACTTGGAATTAGCGATGAAGAAATTGACAATTACAAGTGTTTGCCAACAACCACAGCGATCAACACTGGGGCAATGAAGCTTTATACTGAGCCTCCAGTAGAAAGAGCTTTAGGGGCATTGTATGCTGATGAAACAATGTCGGCTGTCTTGGCAACTCAGCTCAATGAGGGATTAGAGAACCAAGGCTATGATAAGAATGTTAGGAAGCATTGGTTGATGCACCTTAATGTGGAAATTGGACATAGCAATAACGCTTTTAATGCGATCGCGCCTTACGTTAGCCATCCGCAGGGACGCTCACTATTTGAGGCTGGCTTAAATCAATACTTGGAATTGCTAGAAGCCTATTGGGATGGAGTGGACTCAATTGTCAGAGGCTAAACAGCTAGGCTAAAAATAATAATTGGGCAACTGTTCGGTTTAACACCTACCAAGCTGCCCAATTAAGCTTTATTTCTGGATACTGTCACCAGCATCACAGGGATAGATCTGGACTCTTCAAAACACGCTCGGAACATTCCCATGATCCGATTCTGGCACAGAAGAGTGCTCGGCGCACCACCGCACACAACCCGAAAACCAACATTGTCGTTGTCGATGTTGTTCCTGTTGCGACACGCAGAACGGCAATTCTCAGGATTGTTGTTCCACGCACCACCCCGCAGCAGTCGGAGTTGCCTACCCCCTCTCTACCCCTCTCGACTAAGCGAGAGAAGTAAATATCTGTTTTGTCTCAATCTACGACAATTTCGATATAGTACCACAGATCTAACTTTCTGTACTAATCCCCAATCCATCTGTAACCAATTCCACGACTTTTAGATAAAGACGCTGTAGCTGTAGTAGCTGTAGGTTGGGTTGTAGCTTGATTCCCCGTAGGGGTACGAAATGAAACCCAACAAAATCGTAAAAATTTTGCTGAGGAACTTTAGATACAGGATTTACAATTTCAATTTTATGTGTTACTCTTACTGTGGATAACAAATGGATTTGCTAAATAATAACCCACGCAAATCTCAAAAAAAATTTGATCGTTCCGCTGCGCTACACTCGCAAAGGGCAAAGAGAAGAAGGGCAGAGTGCAAGAGGGCAAAAGTGCAAAGGGCTAAAGAATCCTCGGCGCACCACCGCACACAACCCGAAAACCAACATCGTCGTCGCCGAAGTCGTACCAGCCGCGACACGCAGAACGGCAATACGCAGGATTGTTGTTCCACGCACCACCCCGCAGCAGTCGGAGTTGAGAATTATTATCATTAAGCCAAACACTTCCATCAGTGGGTGCTCCTTTATAATTGGCATGCCAATTATCAGCGCACCATTCCCACACGTTGCCGTGCATGTCATATAATCCAAAGGTATTCGCTACACCAAAGCTTCCTACCTCTGTCGTTTTTCGTCTATAAGTTCCTTCAGAACCAGCAACATAAATGAGTTCACCATTATAGTTAGCTAGGTCTGATGTAATCGTCTCGCCGAAATGGAATGGTGTCGTCGTACCTGCACGACAGGCGTATTCCCATTCAGCTTCACTCGGTAACCGGTAGGGCTTCCCAGTTTTTCGAGTTAGGCGATCGCAGAACTCCACTGCATCATACCATGAAACTGTCTCAACTGGTAAATTTTTCCCTTTAAATTCCGATGGGTCAGGTTCCAGTATCCGGTTTACTTGTGGGGTAGTTGCTACAGCCTGCCATTGCTCCTGAGTTATTTGATATTTTCCCATAAAAAACGACCCAATTGTAACTTCATGTTGCGGACGTTCATCATCTGTACTCCCTTTTTCAGTTTCCGGTGCACCCATTAAAAATGTTCCACCTGGAATCTCCACCATTTCCAGACGAATTCCATTACCTAAATCTTCTATAAAATATTGCGCCGTCTTTTGGGTACGATGCAGAACTATTTTTTTCCCCATTTTCCGTCACAAACCTTTCAAATTATTTTACAAAATCGGAAAACTATGCTATCCTGATTTTATGTAAAAAAAATTGATCGTTCCGCTCCGCTACACTCGCAAAGGGCAAAGAGAAGAAGGGCAGAGTGCAAGAGGGCAAAAGTGCTAAGGGCTAAGAATCCTCGGCTACAACTCACCGCACACAACCCGAAAACCAACAAAGTCGTTGTCGTAGTCGCCATGGTCGTTGAGGCGAGAAGCACAACGGCAATTGTCAGGACTGTTGAGCCACGAACCACCGCGCACCAGCCAGTATTGAGAATTATTCTCATTTATCCAAGCACTTCCATCTAGGGGCGCTCCTTCATAGTTTTGATGCCAAGTATCAGCGCACCATTCCCAGACGTTCCCGTGCATATCATATAACCCAAAGACATTCGCTACTTTAAAGCTTCCTACTTCTGTTGTCTTTTCTCTATAAATGCCTTCAGAACCAGCAACATAAATGGCTTGACCATTATAGTTAGCTAGGTCTGATGTAATCGTCTCGCCGAAATGGAATGGTGTCGCCGTACCTGCACGACAGGCGTATTCCCATTCAGCTTCACTCGGTAACCGGTAGGGCTTTCCAGTTTTTCGAGTTAGGCGATCGCAGAACTCTACTGCATCATACCATGAAACTCTTTCAACAGGTAAATTTTTTCCTTTAAATCTTGACGGGTCAGGATTCAGCTCCCGCTTTACTTGTTCAAGAGCAGCTACAGCTTGCCACTGTGCCTGAGTTACTTGATATTTTCCCATAAAGAAAGGCTTAATCGTCACTTCATGCTGAGGACTTTCATCCTGGTAACGCTGTGGTTCATCCTCTGGGGAACCCATGATAAAGCTACCTCCAGGGATTGCTACCATCTCTAGTTGAACGCCATTGCCTAAATCTTCGACAAAATACTCAGCTTGGTGACGACTACGATTTATTTGAGGTCGAGTTATTATATTTTTTAGGGTTGTTTTATTAACTTTTTCACCCAAAGCTGTGGATAACACTTTCCAGAGTTTGCCAGCAACATCCTTCAGTTCGCGTGTAGAGTAACTTGATGATGCTGCTATTTGCTCATAAGTTTGATTTGATATTGTTTCCTGTACAATTAACCGTTCTACTTCATTTAGATGGTGTTTTGTCTGAGAAAATACCAAATTATCGGCAAATTCTACAGGATTAAGTCTTGTAATAGTTGCAACATCAAATTCAAAAGGTTGTAGGTTGAAATCTATATCATCCTCAATAGTGACAGTTACAACTTCAAATGTAAATTTCAGATCTGCAACAATTTGGGTGTCAGAACTAGTTCCTTCTGTAGGAGAAACCTTTTCGAGTTTTTCAGCAAAATCCGCATAATTTCCTCCGAACTGCTTGAGGATTTTTAAAGAAATTCGAGCATAGGCTTTGGCTAAGTTTTCTTTTTCTCCATTTTCGCCTACTGATGGGTCATTTAACAAAGCAACACATTCTTTTAAAGACTTACCTATAGATTTTTCTATATAAATCGATATAGTGTCGAAGATGAATTCAGAATCACCAAATGGAGCATCCTCTAACAAAATCTTCCGAATATCATCATGCATTACATCAAAGATGACTTCATCAGGATTAGTATCTGTGGTAATTTCCGCTAAAGGTTTGAGTAATCCTCCTAAAAATACCTCCGCAACATGGACAGGGAGAGATTCTGGTAATAAAGTATTTTGAACTAAGCGAACCACAGGTAAGGTAATTACAGGAGCAGCCATCAATAAACCTGCTAGTTTGCGCCCAAAAGGGGAACTAATTTTACGAAAACGATTAACCCGTTGTTCTGCACTTAATTGACTGACTTGAGATTGAGGTAATTGTGATGCTGGAGTAAATTCTGATTTAGAAGGTAATACAAACCCAGGCGTTACCTTATCACGTATTCCTGCAACTAAACTACTCCAGAGACTAGCACTTTCTAGATTTAAAATGACGACAGGTGTTTTTATCCCTTGCTCTAAATCAATGTCTTTCCACAAAAGTAGTTCACGGATGGATAAATTGCGATTAGGAGATCCAAGGGTGGAATTAACTAACTCAACATATGCTCCTATACGCAATCCGGTTCTCAACCACATCCAATCGGGTAACATTTGAATAATTGCCATTGGTTGATGCTTCGTCCAATCCTGTAACGTAGAGAGAATTGCGCCATCAAACCAAAATTGAGCTACGCAGTCACTTACAATCAAAATTAAACGGCGTTGGGTAGGATCAATTAATTCTTGAGGATTTTTGAAGTGTTCGCGTTTACCGATTTTTGTACTGATTTTAATTTTCCCTTCATCGTCTTTGGTTAAACCCCAGATTTGCACTTGTCGAAAAAAACCATAACTTTCAAACAGTTGTTGTAACTCTTGGACTGTTTTACGCCAAATCACCATTGATGAGTTTTCATCAACTACCAAAGCTAAATCGAACCTTGGTTCAAGCTGGCTTTTAAGAACGGGAATGCAAATTCCTTGTTCCGCAGTTTGTTTAACTGTTGCTATTTCATCTAATTCAGTTCTTTTCCCAGAATCAACTTTAAGCATTAAAGCACGAAATGCTTTAGCAAATTCTAATTGTTTTGGTAATGAAGGGGGGTCAGTATGTCTGAAAGGTAGAGTTTTTTCACTCGAAGATGCAGGGGATTTATCCTCATCTGTTGGTTTAGGGGGGTGAATGGTTGCTGATGGTTCTTTTGTTGGCTCTTTTTTATGTGGTGTTGAATCTGATGGTGGGGGAATAATTCGTTTCTTGTTTGTTGTGGTATTATCTTGTTTTTCTGGCTTCGGTTGTGAAATATCGTCTTTGTCTAAAAATGGTTTCTGTTTTAATGCTAACCACAAAAAATCAGCAATATCCTCTCCTGTTAAGTTATACTTGTCACTCAACACAGAAATTAATTGCTTCAATTTATCGTTTGGTAGTTTGTGGTTAGTCATTACCTCATTTTAGCTCTTTGTTGAGTTTATAATGTAATACGGTTCAGTTAAAAATGTTGGGTTACCCTGCGGGAAGCCACTCCGGCGTCTACGTCCCTCAACCCAACCTACATTTTACTACGTTATACATTCTGACTCCTGACTCCTTCAATCATTCAGCGATTTCGTTACTATATTCCAAATTTCTTCTTTTTTGGCTTCAGGACAACCTTTATTGACAATGATATAAATAGCATTTAATAACTGGTCGGTTGCTTTATCTCGTTCTTGACCATCTCGTGGTACAAATCGCGTTATCAAATCATTAATGTCTTTTTCTTTTTCTTTAAATAAATCTTCTGTAAAATGAGCTTTAATAATAGTTTCTAGTTCTTCTTTGGTAGGATCAGGCATTGTTACTCGCAAACATCGCCGTTTAAAAGCTTGGGGAAAATCTCGTTCTCCATTACTAGTCATGACAATAATGGGGAAAGCATAACACTTAACTCGTCCTCCTTTGATGACTACATCAATATCTTCATCTTGGGTTTGAACTTGAAATAAATTATCTGTCTCCTGGGTTGGCTCTTTTTTTGAACGTCTCACCAATTCAGGAATTTCAAATTGTCCCTCTTCAAATAGATTTAATAAATCGTTGGGCAAATTTATATCACTTTTATCGATTTCATCAATTAATAAGACTCTTGGTAAATAGGAAGGTAAAAATGCCGTTCCTAATGCTCCTAATTTAATATATTGTCCGATGGGTTGTTCATCACTTTCCTTTTTATTCGCATCTTGTAGCCGAGCGATCGCGTCGTAACGATATAATCCTTCCTGTACAGTTGACCGTGCTGTAATCGACCAAGTCAAAACTGGACCCAAGTTTAACTCATAGGCGATCGCATAAGCTAAAGATGTTTTTCCTGAACCTGGATTCCCCGTTACTAATAATGGTCTTCTCAAATAAATAGCTGCATTAACAGCATCCCTTACTTCATTCGCTAGTGGAGAGTCAGACAGTCTAAAGTTTTTTCCTTTATTGATTTCTCTTTCTTTTTTTGTAGCTAATTTAGTTAATGCGTCAAAGCGTTGATTATCTGCTTGTTCAGATTTTTGAGTTTCGGTTGTATTTGTTTGAGAGGATTTGTCTACAAACCGAATAAACAAGTCATTTTCTTTGCTAAACTTTCGCCAAGGAGGAGCATCTATTTCTTTTATTTTATCGCGCAATTTCTTTTTATCATTATTGGATAATTCTTCTTTTCGTTGACCTTTTCCATGAAACAAATACCAATCTGTCATAAATAAATTTCCTTTGTATAATTTTCACGTTCCGAAAGTTACAGCGTTATCATCTTCTCTGTAGTAAGATGGTAAGCGATAGGGATTGTCACATAACAAACCTATATGATATCCTAGATGAGTTTGCTGTTGATTACGGTAAGCATCTAATCGTTTATTTTTTATATTTTCCAATAGACCATCCAAATTATTTACTCTTAATAAATTCTCAAATTCTTCTCTGACCGTTTCTTCTCTAGAACAAATCTCCCTAACCCAAATAAAAAGAGGTAATCCTTCTTGAATAACTTGGTTAATTGATTTATTTAATTTATCTTTTGAAAAATAGAGTAAATTAATTCCCAAAATATCTCTTTTAGATTCAGAATTAAGGCTCTCAGAACAAATCCACTCAATCTTATTGCTAATTTCTTGTTCGCTGGAAACTAAATCATTAAGTTCATCCCATTTTTTTTGTAAAATTGAAATCGGAGTATAATCGAAATTACTTAAACGTTCAAAGGAACGTAACACAAATTTATGATGGCAACTAATCCACTTCCTGTCGCCAGAAAAATTATCAATTTTGATTTCTATTTTTTCAAAACATTCTTGAGAAGTTTTCTTTAATTGTTCGCAAGTAACAAAAATTTCTACAATTAATGTATCATTACCATTTTTATATTCACACAACCCAATTATTTTGTAACTGAGAAGAAGAAGACTATCAAATTTTTGTTGAACATGAGTAGTTTCTATTTCCTTTTTATCAATAATTGGGAAAATTTTTATATCTTTATTTTTCTGAAAAATTAATTCAGCACTTAAATAAAGTTTTTCTGAAGATTTTGGTTCACAAGTTATTACTAAATAAGGATTAAAATCTCTGTATATTGTTTGTAATTTTCTGCTTCTTCCTCTGCTCTGCGGGTTTATATCTAATCTAGGAAGTTCGTGATTTGTTTCCTTTTTCCATTCTTGTAGTTTCTTTTTTATTGTTTTTTCTGTAGACAATCTGAATAGATAATCAACGAACAGATACAAGCTAGATATTGGGTTCGATTTTTTGTTTTTATTAATTATATTGCCTAAAAATATAGTCTTTAAATAATTAAAAATATTTTCTCTCTCATTTTTATTTTCTTCTGATTTTAATAAAACTATCCGTGGATAATTACCAATTACATCTTGCTTAAATTGGGACAAAGCAAAATAACAAGAAATATATAATACATAAGACTCATTGACTTCGTACAAAATCGATAATAGTTTATCCCATCTATCATCTAAAAGATTGTAAATCTTTGCAGTTTTCGTTAACCCTAAAATTTCTTCATTGCCATCTTCATTGCCATCTTTATCTCTATCTCTATAATACAAAGAGATGGGCGTTTGTTCATCTTTATACTCACCTTGGTTAAATACTTTCTTTACTTCTTCTACAATTTCTCTCATTTCTTTAGGAAGAAGCAATCTCTTCTTGTTTCTTAACTCTTTTAACAAAACTCCTGAAAATAATCCTGAATTGTTATTAAACTTAGCTGTTTCTCCCGCCTTAGTTGCTAGTAAGACAACCTGCTCACAATTACTCTTTGGTTTTCCTATCGGATATTCTTCTTTAGGTAGTTGTTCACCAAAGTATTGTAATCTGGATGTAGATTTAGCATAGACAGCGCAAGCATCTATAATCAATATCTGCTTATTGAAGCCACTAAAAGTATCAGTTTTTAGAGACCTTCGTAAAGAAGGTAAATTAAGATTTTGCTGCCCATCAGCGTATAATAACCTGCGATTATCTACATCGCTAATATAACCGTGTCCTGCCCAAAAAATATATAATATACACCCTTGCTTTTGGTTAATATCATTGAATATCGCGTGATAAATTTTATCTCTAGAGGCTTTTTCTACATTAAATTGGTAAGTCTTAACTAAGTCTTTATTTTCCTCTAGCTCAGAGATGAATAGAAAAATATTTTCCTTAGGAACTTCTTGTTCACATAACCATTTTGCAAATTCTAAAGCATTTGATGCAGCCCCTGGTAAATCTCCTACTCCTACTTTTTCATATTTTTCTATCCCAACAATGACTGCATAAGTATCTTTAGGATCACAACAAGATTCACTCATAATGCCTTAATCCTCCGAACAATTGCTTTCCAGGTAGCAGTATTTGTCCAGTAAGCACTATGAGAACGTGGGAAAGGTTGCTGATTATCTACAGGGATATCTTGTACTTTATCCGGAAAAATATTTCCGCCAATAAAACTAAGAAAATCTCGCGAATCAAAAATATTTAACCATGAAGGAAACTCCTTGGATAAGGGTTGACCATATTTTAAACTTTGAAGACCATTGATTTCATAAAAATAAGGAGCTTGAGAACCAACCGTCACTAATAGCTGAACTTTCTTTAATTGTTCTTTCTCCTTTTCGTTAACTAACCCCTCAACCAATAAATCAACGCAAGCAACCCCCCCTAAACTATGAGCAAGTAAAACGACAGGAGGTTTAGCATCTTTTATATAGGACTTAATCAAGTCCCTTATTTCTTGACCACGGGCTTGATAAAGGATAATATCTCCCACGAGAGGATAAGTTATGTCTGAAATTTCTCCTCTCCGGTGTCGCAAATACGCTGTTGGTAATTTAAAGAGTTGATCGTTTAACCACTGTCCAAAAGCAGCCTCATCAGGTGCAATTTCCCTACTAAACGATTTAACTACCTCATCTCTTAAAGTAGCATCCGTCAGAATGGGTGGACATTTATCTTCTCGTTCACAAATTGCCATTGCTTCAGCAATAATTGCTCTAGCGATCGCATCTCGATGTTCTGTTAATGTATCGGAAATAGTTTCTAGTGCTTCTTGATATGGATTTGCTCTCACAACATTTTGCCGAGCTTCATCAAACACCTCACTAATTCCACTTTCTTGGAATTTATCCTTTAACTTCTCTGAAGGGTTAAATTTTTTAACTTTCTTGTCTAGTTTGTCCTTTGGAGATTCTTTTCCAATAATAAATCCCTGTTCTTCTGGTGTTTTCAGTGACAGCAACCGCAATTCATACAAAGGATCTTGATAGAGTTGCGCCCAGCGAACGATATTTTCATCAGCTTGAGATGACTGCTTAGAATTCCGAGTTGAATCATAGAAAGGGATAGAAGCTCCATCAGCATTTAATTTAGCTCCTAGAGAATTTCCCCAAGAACAAGGAGTTATTGTAATATTTTTTACGTTTTGATTTTCCAGTTCTTTGTAAAAATTACCCTTAATTTGCTTAAATTCTTCTGAAAATTTAGGTTCTCGTACCGATATACCATGAACAAATATCACCGTTGTCATAATAAATGATTTTAGCCAGGCTCGATCCAAAGCTACAAATGTACGGAATTGGATTCCGGATTTTTCACAAGTGCGATCGCGCCTTGCGGGAAGCACTTCGCGATCGCCACATGAGTGGAGTGTTACCTTATAAATTTCTAAATTTTGGTTAAGAATAGTTTCGCTTCTTAAGGGACAGAATAAGCGTCATAGGCTGCGTGGGCGAAGGCGAGAACCCGTAATGCTCATAGAATTGCTTGGCTTGTTCCGATATAGCATGTACTACTATTCCACGGATACCCAGTATTTCTGCCGCTTGCACAGTACGAAGCACCGCATCTTGCAGTAATGCTGCGCCTAATCCCTTACCTTTCCATGAGATATCTACTCCAAGCCTTCCAAGGATGGCTACGGGTATTGGATCAGGCATATTCCTTCTGATAGAAGATGACGCGTCCTTCAATGCTAATGCTCCAGAAGAGAGGCAATAGTAGGCAATCACTTTCTTGCCATCAGTTACAACATAGGTGCGTGATGCGTTGTTCTTTTGATTGGCGATTGCGCGGCGTTTTAACCAGTCATTCAAACTGGCAACTCCGCAATCAAAGTCATCGAGTAGGTGAGTCTCACAAATAGGTACAGGGGCTTGAAGGATCATCTATTCCCACGGCTTTTTAACATTCATCAAGCGTGCAAACCCTTCATTTTCAGGCGGAGCATCAAGAACAGAAAGAAAATGCTCATAGGTTTCCTCGTCAACTCGCACAAAGGTTTGGTCAAGTAGAGTATCCTCCGCCGCTCGCCGTGCAGCATCAATGATAAAATCTGAACGTGATTTGCTTTGCGCTTGTGCTGCCCGGTCAATAAGCATCCGCACATCCTCACGAATACGCAGATTGACGGGACGAGTACGAATATCTGGGCTGCTATGGGGCTGCATAATCTTCTCCTTAAGCTTTGTATCCTAGCATAGGACTGCTAGATATACAATGTGTATCTGTATTATAAATATTTCCAAGCCTCACGCCGAACCAACTGCTTCTATCGCAGCTTCAAGTGCGATCGCCCCTTGGGCACAGCGCTTCTCGTCTCCTATCGGAAACGTTTCACGTAGCTTGCTTAAGCGCAGGGGTACGAGACGCTTCTCCTCACGGAGAGGCTGAGCCAACGCGCGACGCGCAGCTATGCCCGCAGGGGTTTACGCTATCGCCGCTATTTATAAAGGTAAGTATTGAACTCGGTTCCTTAACTCTTCAGGATAGGCAGTTTTAGCAATAATTTCTAGATCGCGAACACAATCACCAACGGAAATTCTGAGCTTATGAGCATAGATAACGCCAGTGAAGTCTATTTCCTTATCTTGGCGACGGTTAGCTTCAGCTAAAAAATCCTCGTCTTGGGAAAACAAAACACGCTCAAGTTCTGTAGCACGATCAAGTATAAGTGGATCAGATAAACCAGTCCGCCCGTCTTCTTGCACTGTTAATACATCTACATTGCGAATTCGCAATCCGTCTGTAATTCCTCGATGAACGTTCTCATCCATATAAAGAGCAATGCTCATTTAATTAATCCCTGTGTACGAAGTCTTTTTGCTAATGGGGATTCTCCAGCTTCTTTACGTAATCTTTCCGCATAGTCAAAGCGTCGCTTCATATCCGCATCAATTTCTTCCTTATGCTCCCAGTAATAAGCTAATGCTGAATAAATCTGACTCATACTCAGATGAGGATACTGAAAATGCAATTCTTCTGGACTCCAACCATAAGCGTGGACAGAAGTAACTAATTCCACAATTTTCATAGAACTTCCTTCGATGAAAGGAACATTGTGTTCATCAACCAAGATATGTTTATATTCGGTGGTTGTTGTTTGATTCATAAAACTAGATTTTTTGAAGAGGGAATTATAACATATATTTTGCCATGCTCTGCGCAGTGCCTGTTGTGCGTTCTGGGTGCAGTAACACCCAAGCACGTACTTCTTACGCCGAACCAACTGCGTCTATCGCAGCTTCAAGTGCGATCGCCACATGAGTCCAATGAGTCCCACCTTGACAGTAAACGACATAAGGCTCCCTTAGTGGACCATCAGCAGAAAATTCCAAAGTACTACCTTCAATAAACGTCCCTCCAGCCATAACCACATGGCTTTCATAACCTGGCATTTCTGCTGGTTCAGGGTCAAGATAAGAACCAATAGGAGAATTTTGCTGAATAGCCTTACAAAAAGCAATAAGCTTTTCTTTTGAACCCAACTTAATCGCTTGAATCACATCCCGACGCGGAGTAAGTGGAGCAGGATTGACAGGATAACCCAGCTTATCAAACACATAACCAGTCAAGTGAGTGCCTTTCATTGCCTCTCCTACCATTTGAGGAGCCAAAAACAACCCTTGAAATAGCAGGCGATTTTGGTCAAATGTTGCACCCCCATAACTACCAATTCCTGGTGCTGTAAGACGACAAGCGGCTTTTTCCACTAAATCAGCACGTCCAGCAACATAACCGCCAGCGTTAACAATTGTACCGCCGGGATTTTTAATTAAAGACCCCGCCATTAAATCAGCACCAACGCTAGTCGGTTCTTTTGTTTCAATAAATTCGCCGTAGCAGTTATCCACAAAGCAAATTGTGTTAGGATTTTGTTGTTTTACCAAATAAATTACTTTTTCAATTTCAGCAATTGAGAGGCTAGGACGCCAAGAATAGCCACAAGAACGCTGAATTAATACTAAACTAGTATTCTGACCTATTGCGGAGGATAAAGCTTGCCAGTCTACAGTTCCTTGTGCCGTAAGTTCCAATTGACGATAACGGATACCAAACTCGATGAGTGAACCTTGATCCTCACCACGCAAACCGATCACTTCTTCGAGAGTGTCATAAGGTGAACCCGCTACTGCTAAAATTTCATCACCAGGACGGAGAACACCAAATAAGGCACAAGCGATCGCGTGAGTTCCCGAAACAAACTGCACTCGTACTACAGCAGCCTCAGCACCCATCACTTCAGCAAAAACCTTGTCTAAAGTTTCTCTGCCTAAATCATCATGGCCGTATCCGCTAACACCAGCAAAATGGTGAGCACCGACTCGATGATAGCGAAAAGCTTTCAATACTTTTGTGAGATTGTGCTTGACCTGAGCGTCAATTCCAGAAAAAATCTGTAAGAGTGCCTGTTCTGCTTCCCGCAGATGTTCATTACTGTTCATTGCTTCCTCATTCATTCAAAATATTAGATATGCGGATTTTAGGATCACGCAGATTAGGCTGAACAATTCCTATTCAGGTTCCTGCATGACAATTGCTTCCACGACCGAACTTAAAATCAACTGGGTTAACACCCTCTTTTTCGCTGGGGTACATATTGGAGCTTTATTCGCTCTACTCCCTAGTAACTTTAGCTGGAAAGCTGTGGGTGTGGCTTTGTTACTCTACTGGGTAACTGGTGGCTTGGGTATTACCCTAGGATTCCACCGCCTTGTCACTCACCGGAGTTTTCAAACTCCTAAATTGCTAGAGTATTTTCTCGTTTTTTGCGGTACACTCGCCTGTCAGGGAGGTCCAATCGAGTGGGTAGGAACACACCGTCTACACCATTTGTATTCCGATCAAAACCTTGACCCCCATGATTCTAATAAAGGTTTTTGGTGGAGTCATATGGGTTGGCTGATTTATCAGGGTCAAAATGAATCAGAAATTCCTCGTTTTACTAAAGACATCGCTGAGGACAAAGTTTATCAGTTTTTTCAGAATTATTTTATTTTCATCCAGATTGCTTTGGGTTTGCTTCTGTTATTGCTTGGCGGCTGGTCATTTGTAGTCTGGGGGATTTTTGTTCGCATTGTATTTGTATGGCACTGCACTTGGTTAGTCAACAGCGCTACACACAAATTTGGCTATCGTAGCTATGATTCTGGGGATCGATCGACTAACTGCTGGTGGGTAGCACTACTGGTATTTGGTGAAGGCTGGCATAATAATCACCATGCTTTTCAATATTCAGCTCGTCACGGGCTAAGATGGTGGGAACTAGATTTGACTTGGATGACAATTCAATTGTTACAAGTACTCGGTCTAGCCACAAATGTCAAGCTTGCAGAAAAAAAGCAGTAAGCTTCTGAATTCGTGTTTGTGTTGTATCATCCAAAACGTTAACGTAAAAAAACTTTGCGACAGGTCACTTTTGAAAAGGAGTCAGGAGTTAGGAGTCAGTAATCATGTTGACTTTTAACTTTTGACTTCTCTGAAGGGGTTGGCTTGCTACTGAAGCTTTGTGTTTCTCAGGTATTCATGACTACATCAATAATAAACAACCAAAAGCAATCAGAGAATTTTGTTAGCTCCAACTTGAAGCTAAAAGATATCATAAAAACTCTGCCACGAGAGTGTTTTATACAGGATCGTCGCAAAGCATGGACAGGAGCAATAATCAATGTTGTGTTAGTTGGGTTGGGTTACTTGAGCATAGGAATTGCTCCTTGGTTTCTCCTACCCCTGGCGTGGGTTTTTACTGGTACTGCTTTGACAGGTTTTTTCGTGATTGGACATGATTGTGGTCATCGTTCATTTGCTAAACGCCGTTGGGTAAATGATTTAGTAGGACATTTATTTATGATGCCCTTGATTTACCCATTCCATAGCTGGCGGATTCAGCATAATTATCACCATACCCACACCAATAAGCTGGGAGAGGACAACGCTTGGCACCCAATTACTCCAAAAAAGTTTGAAAATTGGGGTAAAATTGGCCAGCGGAGCTTTGAGATGTTCATGCGCTACCGTTTATGGTGGGTAGGCTCAATTGGACATTGGGCAATGTTACACTTTGACTGGCGGCAATTCAAAGCTAAAGACCAATCAAGCGTGAGATTTTCTGTGATTGTGGTAGCAATATTTGCCGCGATCGCATTCCCTACCCTACTCATCACAACCGGGATTTGGGGAATTGTCAAATTTTGGTTTATCCCGTGGTTAGTTTACCACTTCTGGATGAGTACCTTCACCTTAGTTCACCATACCGATCCAGAAATTCCCTTTACCAGTGAACCCAACTGGAGCGCTGCGATCGCACAATTAAGCGGATCAGTTCACTGCGATTATCCCCGCTGGATAGAATTCCTGTGTCACGATATTAACGTTCACGTTCCCCATCACCTTTCTACCGCTATTCCTTCTTACAACTTGCGCTTAGCTCATCGCAGCTTGCAAGAAAATTGGGGTTCTTATTTACGTGAAGAAAAATTCTCTTTGTCTTTAATGAAACACATTACAGACAATTGTCAGTTGTACAATCCCGACCAAGGATATCTCTCTTTCAACGAGTATTACAAGGGTAAATAGAGCATAGGGCATAGGGCATAGGGCATAGGGCATAGGGCATGGGGCATGGGGCATGGGGCATAGGTTATCTACTCGCTCCTCTGCTAAGAGCTCCCTGCCCCCTGCTCCCTCTAAAACCGACCATTCCCTTGGACAATATGCTTGGTAGTGGTTAAGCTTTCCAAGCTAATGAATCCTCGTCTATGACCTTTTTGGTTAGACATACCGAGAAATACGGCGTCTCCGCGCGATAAATTGCGGCAAAAACGTGGGGAAGAGTTAATGTAGGTGGAGGCGCTGTTCACACCTAAAGCAAACTGCCGACTTTCTTGATACGATTCAGTGACAATCGAGTCTGCATGACCACTACTGTGTTGATTAATCCAAATAATTGCTTGTTCTAAACTATCGACCAGTTTAAAAGCTATTGTCTTGGTTAAATAAGCAGTTCCCCATTCTTCGTTTTTAGCCAGTTGTAACTGCGGAAAAGCTTCTACAAGTTCTGGATCGCCTTTAATTTGAAAACCTTGGTCTTTTAGACTACTCCACAATACTAGTAAGGACGAAGGTAAAGCTTGGCGATGAATCAGCACTTTTTCAATGGCGTTTACTGGATCTGGTACACTTTGATGACTATCTAAAATCATCCAGCGCACCATTTCTAAGCTACCATTGAGTGACCAATAGAGGTAACAGTTGCCCATAGCAGACCTTAAGACTGGAGCTGTTGACTGTCTTACTACTTGTTGTATTAAGCTAGAACGCCCGTAAGGAATCACTAAGTTGAGATACTGATCTTGGGTGACTAAATCCCGAATAGAGGTTCCGTGTTCTGCTGTTATTAACTCTACACAACCCGTTGGTAACCCAACTTCGGCGATCGCCGTTTGCAATGCGTTACCAATTGCTGCATTAGAATGGCTAGCTTCTGTACTGCCTTTGAGAATAACACTATTACCCGTTTTGATACATAAGCCTGCCGCGATCGCTGCTAATTCTGGAAACGCTTCATAAATAAATCCAATCACACCTAAAGGCATTAACTGAGAATAGGTTTGAGAGTCTTCTAGCTGATAATCAGCATGTCTTACACGCCGTAGCGGGTCTGATAACTCCCCTAACCGTTGTAAAATATCTAGTGTTGCCTCTAGGCGTTTTGGTGTCAACTTTAGCCAATCTAATATAAAGTCTGGTACTGCCATTTCTCGACTAGCTTCTAGATCCAAAGTATTTGCCTCTAGAATGTCGTCAAATGAGTTTTTTAGCACTTGTACCATCTTTAATACAGCGCGACTACGGTCTACCCCCTTTGTACTCCCTAATTTTAAGGCAGCTTGGTAAGCGCGTTTTGCGCTAGCAATTGGTTCCGGAAAATCGTCAAAAGCATCCACTATCATCGAGTCAACGCCTGTAGGTAAGCCAGACCATCAGTGCTGGTAGGATAGCTAGCAGCAGCGCTACTATTGCCCAAGCAATAATATTGGAATTGCTTGCCAATCGTAGTGCTAATGGTAACCATATAATCACTAGCACGAAAATAATGCCCAGCGCTACTGGCAAATAACTTTCTCCTAACCGAGGCTGGACAACTTGCCACGAATTCCCTGTCCACCGCCAAGCTCGTTTATAGGGATATGTTGTGGAAAGCTGTTCTAGCATATGACCATTATCTTCCACAACGAATATCTGCTGACAGCGATCGCAACCAAACGCTTCTGTAAGTGTAATTGGAACTAGCTGCCCTCGTCGCCGACATGGACAGGGATATTCACTGTTGAAGTCTATTTTTTCGGCTTTTTGATATTGCACAACCGATATTCTAACTTGAGCTTGTTGATCAACAATTACGAGAATAACACCCCTTGCTATTTGATTAGTTAGCAAAGGTGCAGGTGAGAACAGAGTATTACATCGGTAATCTTACATTAGTAAAATATAGTTTACCAGTCCTTCTTATCTCCAACTATATCCTAGCTAAAATAAGTTGTGTTTTACTTTTTTTAAGCGGGTAACGCGATTCGAACGCGCGACATTCACCTTGGCAAGGTGACGCTCTACCACTGAGCTATACCCGCAATTTATTCACTAAATACTAATATTACAGACATCTCGCTGTTTGTCAATAGCCTAAACAAAAAATTTTTTGATGGGCATAGGGCATGGGAGAAAAAAATAAATAACTATACAAAATTATTTACACATCCTACTCATTGAACGATGAGGTTTTTCAATGGTTCCAGATTAACCCAATGTGTAATTAATTGTGTTTACCTACTTACGCTCTTGAGCCAGTAAATACTCAGTCCTTAATACCCAATGCCCCATGCCCCATGCCCCATGCCCAATGCCCCATGCCCAATGCCCCATGCCTAATGCCCAATGCCCCATGCCTAATGCCCAATGCCCAATACCCCATGCCCCATGCCCTTAGTTCATAACCATAGCTTTGGGCTAGGTGAGTGGCATCTTGCTTTTTGACCTCTCCTCTGGCTAAAGCCAAGAGGATTCTAAACTGATGTAGCTCCGGCGACTAAAAGTCGCGCTTCTCCTAAGGGAGACGCTACGCGAACGCTACGTTTACGATATATCTTTTTCAGCGAACCGAATACGTTATACCGTTTGGGAAGGGTCAAAACTTCCCTTATTACCTTGGCTAGACATAAGCCTAGCTGTGTTTTTACTTTTACTAAAATGTTGCACGCACCATTGCAATCAGCGTTGATGATTAGATTGTTCTTGGTCTTATACATTCCCCGTTTAACTCGCCTACCTGATGGTTTCCAGCTTTCGGGTTTTTCACCGAGTTTTGGCAAGAAATCACCATCCAAAAAACTTGTCTTACTCGTGTAACTCTCCTCAGTCTCAGTAAATTGAATACCTATTTCCTCACACAGTTGACGAATGCGTTCTTTGAGCTTGGACGTTGGGATTTGCACGAAGTTCTGATTATTGCGCTTGCCTAAAGTTATCTTGTCTTTAACTCCCTGACCCCAACCAAACACCACGTTACCAATCTTATGGGTAAGGCAATAATTGACAATGAATCTAGCCGTCTTGTTAATAGCGTCCCTCATTTGTCGGTTACGCAGTTGTGTTAAATCAGCTAACTCATCATTCCAAAAACCTTGTGGTTTTCCAGTTTTGATTTTCTTGACTTTGCGATTGTAATTAGTGTTAAGGCTTTTAAGTTGTCTGCCATCAATGATGAAAGATTTACCCAGTGTGGAAACGCAGGTTAACCAATTATTTGTGCCAGGGTCAATCCCCAAAGCTTGAGAATGATCTAGTCCCAACAAGCAGCTTACTGCCTCATTTCCAGATTTGTAAACGTAAAGAGCATATAGCTCGCGGTTACGTGGAAGTATCCGAACTTCAACCAGTTGATGAGACTTAAAGCCGTATCCCCCTGGAATCCAAACATCATTTAAGATATCCTTGGACAACTCCCGTGAAATTGCTAAACGACACATCCCTGTTTCTATATCTAGCTTTACGGCTTGAGCGGGGAATGTGACGACGGTTAACCCATCTTTGCGATAACCAGGAATACGCGGAAAACCTTTGAGTTCTCCCTTAAAGAACAATGGCAGCAATTCATTGTAAGAACGGAAGCTTTCTGCAACTGATTTAATCGTTTGCTGGGCTTGCTGTCCTCCCATAATCTGATAGTGTTCGCTACTTACAAATTCTTTACACAGTGAAGCATAGCTATCAACACTGATTTTCTTAGTTTTGAACCCAGAGCGGTAAAATCCATCTTTATCAAAGAATTCAACCCGCTCGCAACTCTCAAAATGCTTCTGTCTGATTGAGTAAACAACTTGATTAGAAAGCTTTGACGCTTGTTCACAAAGCAAAATCAGGAAGTTGTAAGTCTCGTTGTTAATTGCATCAGTCAATCTAATTTGCTGGGTCTTGTACATTATTCCTTTTGTGCTATTATGACGTCATTATAACATTTAATTAACGCCATGCAACGATTAAGCACCAGACTTTCCGATAAAGAGTATGAAGATTTAGTAAAATTGAGCCAGCAAACAGAAAGATCCCTGAATGATTTAGTTCGAGAAGCTATCAGAAAATTCATCCAAGAAACACTGGCTAGTTAAAACTAGCTGCTAGCTTTCACGCCCCCCGGCTAAAAGCCGGAGGCTCTCAGCATATTATTGGTAGGAACCAGGATAGAAACTCCGTTGTAAGACAGCTTGTTGTTCCACCCTCGTTGGTTGAGGATTTTAAGAACGCTGGCACTCATCTTCTTTTACACCTCCAAAATCTTGGTATAGGGATGTTTTGAAAGTTTCTATCCAAATGGTTTTTCTCTCTTCTTCTGGGATTGCCAAAGTAGAAGTAATAATCGCAAAGTCACCTACAGTAGGCAAAACTTCTCCTCTTGCGAGAGCTTGTAAGTTTTTTACTCCACAATGCTTAAGCTTGGAGATATTAGACCGAACCAAATCAGCAATTGTTTTTGGCGCTACTTGTTGAGAGTTTAAAGAATCTGTTTTTTTGGCTATCCATTCCCGGATCATTTCCTCTAATGCATCACTTTGGGATACCCCTTCTTGAGCACAAATACTTTTAAACCGTCGTGCCAAGTCTACTGGAACATAGCCGCTAACTTGTTTGTAATCATCAGAGCGTCTTCTGTCTGTCATGTTTTTCAACTGGTTATATCAAGCCTTCTATATTTTCTCTTATCAACTCCAATTTAAGACATTTTATCTAGTTTCAATGAAAGATTGACATTCAAAAATGACAAGTGCTAGGATAGACACATAACTCAATAATCTGCTTACAAGGTAAAGTGGATCGCTCTAGCTGAAATGTTTCTCGTTAGAAAAAGAAAAGTAGATACACCCTGCCAGCTAGCTCTCACCGTGAGTACTAGCTCTTGTATGAGCTATTTATGATTAGAGGGTTTCTCCCCCTGGTATTTTAGTATAATTGCTAGTCAGCAAATTAGTATACAACCAGTACTAAATACTAGAAAGCTTCTCATTCAGAGATATTACGGTGAAGTTGTGCTTTAGATAACACGATTAGTGTTTTTTTTACAATCGTTATCTAGAAAAAAAATTATAAGCTTGCCAACTTACCGTAAGTTGAGTTCAACTTATCGTAATCCTATTGTTTGTATAAAAAATTATGTCTGTATAAAAAAGATTTTTTATTTGTTAGCACTGTTACAGTTATTTGCTGTATACTATTATTTAAGCTTACATAAGCAACACAAAGAGTACCTGGCCAATAGACAGAGATGCTCAAGAAATAACCCCGTGAACGGGGTTAGTGCATCTAGCCAACTCGTTGGCTGAGGTTTGATGAATCTAAAGGACTTTTAATCGATACAGTGACTTAGGAAACGCTTAAGGAACTAAGCCCCAGCTTACGCTGGGGCATTTTTCTTTGAGAGAATTAATCATATTATAAGTATTGAATCATTGTTGTGATTGTGGTCACCATAAATTAGTTAAGAATTAAAGCTTAACACTTTATTGTTGCCATCAGCACCTTATGGCTCATCTAAAGAGAGAGGGGTGGGAAGAACACTTCCACCCCTCCTAAACTCCCCACACCCTACCACGCCAGATTCCTACGGCGGTACACCCGGCTGTAGAACTGGCTCCCCTACACCCAACACCCTCTTAATTCTTAGGCTTCACCAGAAAAACTGTTTAAGCTTGCACTCTTAAGTGGAGCTGGTAAAGCTTGGGAATTTCCAACATATGGCTCTGCAAGAGTAGAGCGCAATTGTCGCATGAGACTGCCCATTTCAAGAGCATTCATAGCATAATCCCAGCCATGATTACTTTTAATGCCAGCCCTTTCTAAAGCTTGCTGCATAGTATCAGTTGTCAAAATACCAAAAATGACTGGTACACCAGTTTGAAAAGACGCAGCAGCAATGCCCTTAGCTACCTCAGATGACACGTAATCAAAATGGGGTGTTTGACCTCGAATGACAGCACCCAGGCAAATAACTGCATCATATCGCTGGGAGAGTGCCAATTGACGAGCTACTATCGGCACTTCAAAACTGCCTGGTACGTAAACATAATCTACTTGAGTGCCATGAGGATTGGTATCGACGCCGTGGCGTTTCAAGCAATCTTGACACCCCTCTACCAGTTTATTGGTAACCAGGTCATTGAATCGACCAATAACCAATGCAAACCGCAAAGGTTCTGTCTGAGTAAAAGTTCCCTCGAAAACTGCCATGACCGCCTTAAAATCAACTCTTCTTCTTGCAAATATATATTTATTCTTCCAAAAATGACAGAGTTAAGGGGCATGGGGCATTGGGCATTGGGCATTGGGCATTGGGCATGGGGCATGGGGCATTGGGCATGGGGCATTGGGCATTGGAGTAATAATGGGTAGGGGAAGAAGGAAAATGTTGGTTTCAGATCTTTAAAGTATATCTAATCCCTAATTCCCAGTACCCAGTACCCAATCCCCAATCCCCAATCCCCAGTCCCCAGCGCAGCGGCTATACTACCAAAAAGTTTAAAGCACCAACAAGTAATACTAAAGCAATCCAAGTTCCAGAGCCAATCCAAAGTAACTTCTTGGATTCATTCCAGTTTTGCGGAGTTGCGTAAGCTACTGGTACACCGATCACCAACGCAAAAGACACGAGAACTAAAGCTAACAAAGCAATTTGAAATATGAAAGTCATTTTCCTTCCTCTTAAGACAACAAAATACAAAAATCGTTGAATAAGGTTTTTCCTTATTTGTTAAGCTAGCAGAAATCGTAACCTTTTAGAAAGAGGAAGCCCCCCTTCGGGAAGTCAAAAGTCACGCATTCAAAAATCAAAAGTTAGGAAGCAAGGAAGCAGAGGAAGAATGAATAAAGTCGCCAATGCCCTATGCCCCATGTCCTATGCCCCATGCCCCATGCCCCTATGGATTTAATTCTTTGTCATACAACAGCTGATTTTGATGCTCTGGGAGCGGCAGTAGGACTCACACGCTTGCTTCCTGGTAGCAAGATTGTACTGCCTAGCGGTTCTCACCCTGTTGTGAAAGATTTTTTGGCGCTGTACCGGGATGAATTTCCACTGATTGAAAGGCGTTCAGTAAATCCTAAGCTAATTCGTTCTCTAACTATTGTGGATACGCAGCGGCGCGATCGCTTAGGTAAAGCTGCTGAATGGCTAGATCTTCACAACGTAAAAAAGATTATAGTTTATGACCATCATTTAGAACAACAAGGGGATATTCCTGCTACGGAAGTACATATTTCTTCTGTGGGTGCTACCACAACTTTAATAGCAGAGCAATTGCAACAAAGACAAATCTCCCTGACCCCAGCAGAAGCAACTGTAATGGCTTTGGGTATCCATGTTGATACGGGATCTCTCACATTTGATCTTGCCACATCTAGGGATGCGCTAGCCTTGGCTTGGTTGATGGAACAAGGAGTAAGCTTAAGTGTAATTACTCAGTACCTTGACCCCAACTTATCTCCTCAGTTGCAGCAGCTATTAAGCGAGGCCCTGCAAAATCTACAATATGTTGAGACACATGGATATACGATTGGTTGGGTTTATTTAAGAACAGATAATTTTGTCCCTGGTTTATCGACTCTTGCTACACAGTTAGTAGAGTTAACACAAATAGACGCGTTGTTGCTAGCAAATGAAAATCTAGGAAGTGGTGAGACGCCACGCTTAACAATCATTGGGCGATCGCAAATCGACAGTATTAATCTCAACCAATTATTCAAACCATTGGGCGGTGGTGGTCACCTTAAAGCAGCATCACTCAATATAACAGGAGTAGACTCACACGCGACCTTACAACAACTTCTTAAGCAGTTAAAAGACCAAATTCCCTACCCACTAACGGCTAGAGACTTGATGTCCTCGCCTGTGCGTACCATTCGCCCAGAAACGACTATTGAGGCAGCACAGCGAATTTTGTTACGATACGGACACTCTGGTTTATCTGTAGTAGATGCCCAAGGACAACTCCTAGGTATTATTTCTCGTCGAGATTTAGATATTGCTTTGCATCACGGTTTTAGTCATGCACCCGTAAAAGGTTACATGACAATAAACTTGAAGACGATCACACCGGAAACAACACTGCCAGAAATTGAATCATTGATGGTGACGTATGATATTGGACGTTTGCCAGTATTAGAAAATGGTCAGTTAGTAGGAATTGTCACTCGTACAGATGTATTACGAGAGTTACACGAAGGAAGAAAAGCTGAAAGGGGAGGTAGAGTCTCTGATCAGGAGAAGAGTATAAATCTTCCACGATTACAAAATAAACTTGCTCCTCAATTGTGGGAATTACTTTCTATAGCATCACAAGCTGCAGAAGAACGAGGATGGAACCTTTATCTTGTAGGCGGAGCAGTGCGCGACTTGCTACTTGCTGAGGGTAATGGTCGCTTGATGATTAAAGATATTGACTTAGTAGTTGATGGCTTTCACAAAGCTGCTGATGTAGGTGCTGGTGTGGAATTAGCGAAAGAACTTCAGCGTCTTTATCCGGCTGCACGCTTAGATATTCATGGAGCTTTTCAAACCGCTGCTTTGCTGTGGCACAATGATTCAGAATTGGACTCTTTATGGGTCGATATTGCCACGGCAAGAACAGAGTTTTATCCTTACCCAGCAGCAAACCCTGAAGTAGAAGCAAGTTCTATTCGTCAAGATTTGTATCGTCGTGACTTTACCATTAATGCTATGGCATTGCGACTCACTTCTGGAAGTGCGGGAGTTGGCTCGCTACTGGATTTTTTTGGGGGATTGCAAGATTTACAAAACAAGCAAATTAGAGTATTGCACGCTAACAGCTTTATAGAAGATCCTACCCGCATTTATCGTGGTGTCCGCTTTGCTGTGCGATTAGGATTTAAGTTGGAATCCCAAACAGAAGAATATATCCGCTACGCCATTAACAGTGGTGTTTACAACCGTACTGCTAAAGAAAATACCAAAGCACCTGCTTTACAGACTCGATTGAAAGCAGAATTAAAGCATATTTTAGAAGCTCCTTATTGGAAAAGAGCGTTACAGTTACTTGGGGATTTAGGCGCTCTGCAGTGCATTCATCCTACGCTTAAGCTTGATGATGATTTATTGCGGCAATTACGGCTGTTAGAACGTTGTTTGCGGCGATTCGATTCTCAGCAGACTCTCATCCATTGGCAAATCCGTTTAGAAGCTTTAATCGCCCATCTAGCACCAGAGTACCGAGGGTTAGTAGCGAAGAATCTTCAATTACCAGAGGATAGCATCGAACGTTTAACTGGCTTGTCACAAGTGATAGCAAATATCAATATATCTGCTGTTGCAAAAATAGAACGAGATAAAATTCGTCCTAGTGAGGTGGTATCGGTGCTGCAACAGTATGATTTACCTATGTTGATTTTAATTGCTTTGCAAAGTCCGCGATCGCCTTTGGCGGCTCCTAAAGGAGCATCGCTAAGACGCAAGATTTGGCAATATTTCACTGTTTGGTCAAGAGTTAAGCCTATCCTCGATGGAAATGATTTAAAGAAACTAGGGTATAAGCCAGGAGTACAGTATCGGCAAATGCTAGAGGATTTACGAGCTGCTACCTTAGATGGAGTGGTTTGCGATCGCGCTCAAGCAACCGAATTTTTAGCAAAACATTACCCTCGTGCTTGATTTGAGGCTAGTTTTGTGACTTCCAAAGAGCGTTGAACCGACTGCTATAGCCATTTTCTCAACGCTGTAACCCATGTCTAAAAGGCGATCGGCTTTGAATTTTGTTTCACGCTGCAAATCTTTGTAAAATGTTGCGCATTTAATTTGTATATGGGACGCGGGCTTTCCGGCCCGCACTACAATAATTTTACTCTACGGGTTCTACTGTGCTGCTTGGAGGACAGCTTCTAAATCAACATTAAGGTGTTGCGCGATCTGCTCCACACTCATCCCTGTTTTTATTAACAGAGGAACGGTAAGTTTCAACATTTCAGCTTCTCGCTCTTGTCGACCTTCTTGTTGGCCCTCTTGTCGACCCTCTTGTCGACCCTCAGCTTTCGCTTCTTGATAAACCCTTGTTTGCTCTAAAGTTAGTCCCAGCATAGCTTCCACTTCTTCTCTACTTAAGGTTGAAAACTTATAAACGGCAATGGTAGTTACAATATCAATTATCTCGTTTTTTGCTAGTGTACCTATTTGTTCTAATTGTACTCGCTCAATTAATTGCTTAGCTTGCTGTGCCATCGTTTCATCTGGCGCAATCGTCAGCTGCATTAAATTAATGCCTATTGGCTGTTGGTCGGCAGATCCTAACTCATCCAGATAGATTCGCTGCACTTGATCGCTATTCAAAAATATCCGATGAGTTTTTTGATCGCTCGGTTCCAAACTACGTGATGGAAAAATTACCACACAAAACCAGTCGTCATATTGGGAACGATTCCGGTATAAGTACATCATCAACTCTGTAAAGAAGCGATGGTACAGAGCTTCGTCTTTTTGAAATTGAACCTCAGCAAAAAATACAATCCTTGGCTTTACACCAACAGGAGGTAAAAACACCCCATCAATGCGAAAAGCAGTTTCTTTTACTTCAACTGATTCAAATCTATAGTTTTGTGCTTGTTGAGGGGGATGATCAACTAGTTCAAAAAGTAACCCAGGAAAGCGCTTGAAAATTTGATAATAAATCGAGTCTCGTTTCACTAACGTAGCCTAAAATCCTTTGCGGCTCAACCATTATACGAGAATCTGGTTTTTAAGATCTGAAGTATTCATTCTACGGGTTCGGCTGTGCTGCTTTGAGGACAGCTTCTAAATCAACATTAAGCTCTGCAAAGGGCAAAAGTGCAACAGTGTAAAGGGCTAAGAATCCTCGGCTACAACTCACCGCACACAACCCGAAAACCAACATTGTTGCCGTCGTTGACGGCGAGGTCGTTGTAGCGAGAAGCGCAACGGCAATCACCAGGATTGTTGCGCCACGAACCGCCGCGCAGCAGCCTAAAAGTTTCATTGCTAAATAGCCATATAGTCTCATCGTTTGGCGCTTTCTTATAGTTACTATGCCAATGATCAGCGCACCATTCCCACACATTCCCATGCATATCGTACAGTCCAAAGGCGTTGGCTACACCAAAGCTACCGACGGGTTTTGTTTTTCCTCGATATATCCCTTTTACACCAACACCATAAGTGCTACTAGCGTCATAGTTTGCTAAATCAGATATAATCGTCTCACCAAAGTGAAATGGAGTCGTTGTACCTGCACGACAAGCGTATTCCCATTGTGCTTCACTTGGTAATTGATAGGATTTGCTAGCGCATTCAGAAAGACGACGCTCGTTTACAAACCGCGTTAAGCGATCGCAAAACTCAACCGCATCGTACCAAGAAACTTTCTCCACAGGGAGATCTTCACCTTTAAATCTAGATGGGTCAGGTTTAAGTTCGCGGTTTACTTGTGGTAGCAAGGCTATTGCTCTCCACTGTGCTTGCGTTATTGGATATTTGCCCATATAAAACGGTTTAATGCTTACTGGGTGCTGAGGACTTTCACTATCAGATCGCTGAAGTTCATCTTCTGGTGACCCCATCAAGAAGTTTCCTTCAGGGATGGCTATCATTTCTAGCTGCACTCCATTACCTAAGTCTTCGATAAAGTATTGCGCTTGTTGGGGATGACGGTGAATGCTTAGAGGGTGATGTATCAATGCCACTTCAAATTCAAACGTTTGCAGGTTAATTCGTGGTGGTGTTTCTGTGTTATCTTCAACCGTAATAGTTGCTACATCAAATTGTAAGGTTTCTATAGGTGGGAAGCCTTTTATCTGAACAACGCTTTGGTCTTTCGGCTGTTTACCAAGCGCTACTTCTAAACTCAGTTGTCCTGCTAACGCTGCATATTCTCCCCCCCAAGTCATGAGAATTGCTGCTTTAACCTCGGCAAAGTAGAGATCCCGACGCGCAGCCATATCTTGGATAGAACCGTTTGGGTTGTAAATGAGCGCCTGAAAATCTCGGAGACTTCCGTAGTTATACTGGATTAAATCCCCAATTTCTCGCCAAATTTCAGCCGTGCGTTGAACTGAACTATTTTCCAGCAGTAACTCGCGAATCTCTGGTTTATACTCATACCAAGTTTCTAGAACAGTTACCTTTTCTGGGCTGAAGGGAGAACGTTGAACAAGACCACTAAAAAAGACTTCTGCTAAATGCCAATGTTCGGTATCGGGTAAAAACCGTTTTTGTGCCAACCTCATTACAGGAGGGAATAGGGGAACCGCAGCAAGAACCTTCGCGAGTTCCCGTGCTTGAGGACTCGCATTTGTCAAGAATTCTCGTAGTAAATCAAGTTTCTGCTCCCCCGGTTCGGGCTTGTCCTGCATCTGGTTGCTGTTATTAATTTGTGTATCTGCTGGTGCTTGCTGCCTGATTAAAACCCCCTGGATAGAATTACCTCCACTCCCCGCAAGGAAATTCGCCCAAGTCGTGAAATGGTTGGGGGATAAGTTGAAAATTGGAAACCGATAAAGCCGAGCTGTTGTGTGGAGCCTAGCTCCCACTTTTAACATTGAATTAGCGCACCCTGGCTCAGGAGCTACGAGCGGGCGTTGAATTGCTTGTTCCAAAGCAGTCCGTCGCCATAGAGTCTGGGGAAAGATATGGGCAATGCTAACAGGATGCTTCTCCCCTAAAACAGCCAAATCCTTAAATGCATCTCCTGAATACCAAGCTTTACCCAAAGTATCTGTTAACACGATAAAGAGTCGATTTCGTCCTGGTGCAATCAGACTACGAATCTCCCGTTCAATACTTTCAGCACCAGAGAACAATCGTGGCTCACTGTTCCTAGTCTCAAATTGCCATACCCGCACATCCCGGAAAAAACCTTGCCAGCGAAAGAGTGTTGCTACCCCCTCGGCTAAATCTCCCCAAAACGCCATTGAAGGTGAGTGATCAATCAGTAAATGTACTTCAAACCATCGCTCTAAGGGAGGGTGAAATGCTAAGCTCAGCAACCCATTTGCTTCGGCTGTCCGCTCGACTGTGGTATCAATATCCAGTTCATTCGCTAGTATACCTGGAACTCGTTTGGCTAGCGGTAAAAGCCCTTTACTGATTGCTGCTGGTTTTGGTAGGGGGAACGGATCAGGAACACGAATCGGCGAAGCGCGATCGCTTGACGATGATTCTCTTTCTTCAACGGGCGCGGGGGGATGATCAGGCTTTTTGACAGCAATAGGTGTCCTTGGCTCTGTTACTTCAGTAACCGGAGGAGTAGTCCCGCTATCTTCCAAGGGTTTTTCAGTAGACGACCCCCTATCAGGAGATGGCAAATCTTTTGGCGGTTGAAGATCATCTTTAAACGATGGAGGAGCAATGATGCAATGCAAGTGAGCAGCACACCAAATCAGTTCAGCAGTCTCTCTATCATCTCCCCACCATTTATATTTCTCTTCAGCCATTTCCCCTCTCTACCCTGACAAGGATTTGAAGATAGTATCCAACAAAAATTTACGATTTTCTTCGGTAAGGTTTTCACCTTGCAGTAAGAGATAGACAGCATTTAACAATTGATCAGTCGCTAATTTTGCGTCCTTCTTCTTAATGCGATTCAGAAATTCTCCAATTAATTTCCTAGCTGGTTCATCCAGTTGCGTCAGATCCTTTAGATCAAATCGCTGCTCTAAAATTTTGTAGAAACCTTCCTCATTATCGGGTTGTTTGAGAGATAAGCGCAAACATCGACGCAGAAAAGCGGGTGGAAACTCTCGCGCTTCATTACTCGTCATAAATACTAAAGGAAACTCTTTACATTGCACAAACCCTTTTTCGATAGCAATTTTTTCACTACTGTCTTTACGTTGGCTGCGGTAAGGAAGCACTTCTTGAGAATCACTTTGTAAGCGAGCGAGTTCTGGTATTTCAAAAAACCCCTCCTCAAAAATATGCAACAGGTCGTTGGGCATATCAATATCACTCTTATCGATCTCGTCAATGAGTAGCACCGCCGGTTTACCTGGTCTAGACTGATGAAATGCCATACCCATCGCTCCCAGTCTCAAATAATTACCAACGTTAGGTTCTTGAATCTCACCTGTCTCACCGACTTTTTGCCTTAGTAGGGAGGTTTCTTGCAGTCGCCCAATAGCATCGTAAGCATACAGACCATCTTTCAGTGTACTACGAGAAACAATTGACCACCTATAAGGTCCTGGTAGCCCCAATTCATACGCTACAGCATAAGCTAGCGATGTCTTACCAGATCCGGGATTCCCCTCAATCAATAAAGGACGACGTAAACACAATGCAGCATTAACTAACTCTACTGCTTGCGGGCTAGCAACAAACTTCAGCGCCCGTGGGTCGATATTGGCTGTGCTTTGTTGGCTGTTTTTTGCTTGTTCTTTTTCTTCTTTCCAGTTTTCGGGTGACAGACCAAAGGTTCGCCAAGGTGGGGGTGGTGGTATGCGATCAAGATGCTGTTGCTGCTCTTGTAAGCTTGGCAAGTTATCAGCGCTCAGAGATAAGCCACGATAAATGCGAAGATCCTTCTGTTTAGATGTTTGGTCGTTCGGCATTTTATTCTACCACCTCGGTATTTAAGGGCTGTAAGCGTTCGGAAGGCTTAGAATATAAATCATCCCAAAATAGTGTTACCTCCGGATCTTTTATGTTTTGACGTAATTGATGTACTTGGCGAGGGAAATCTTCCCATTTTAATATATTTAGTTTACATTCAACAAGAGGTTTGTTAACATTTCGACTCCAGATAGCGATTGGTAAAGTGGCGTCAACCATTTTCAATATCGATTTTGATGGAGATGTGCCGAGATAAATATCACAGGCATCGAATCTTTCCAATAATGTTTCAATATCTCTTTCTAGATTATTAAGATCATTGTCAGAAAGGCTTTTAGGGTTTTCTCTTGCTTTTCCCCATAAAAGTCTTTTTTTTACATTTATTTTTTCAGCTATTTCAACATAGTCTTTATCAAAATATCTTTCCCATGAATTAATATAGATTTGATACTCTTTACCTAAAGCTTTCTCGAATTGACCATACTTGAACAATATAGTTTCTAATGGTATCTCTAAAAATTCAAAAGGTAAAAAAAATTCAATATCAAGATTAATAGATGTATCTAAAGAATCAGATAGGCTATAACGTACTATACGAATTAAATCAGACAAGCAGCGCTCTCTGTTGAGCGAGATTAGAAGAACTTGACTCTTGTTACTGCCGGTTTGTTCAATTCCTTCTAGTTCAAGTCGTAACTGCTCTGGAAATCTAGCAAGTATCCAGTTTTTACTTTGAATCCAAAGATTCATATTAACGATAAAGAAACCAGAAAAATTACCGCTATTGTTTTTGTCCAATTCAGGTTGAATTTCAAGTTGAAGGCGAGGAGTTTCATTTCTAAGCTTATTTTTAAATTTATTAAATGAGTTTACGATAGAATTGTTGATTTTATTTAAATTAACTCCTTCTCTATATCCAATGATTTCAGATTGCCAATTTTTAATTTTTTGGGCAAGTGTAGGATTATATTTCCTTTTATCAGATTGATTATTAAATCTAAGCCAGCACCATTCTGAACAGGCAATCAGAGGACAAATTTCTTCTAAAATTGGCTGAGTTGAAAATTCATTTAATTGTTCCAGAAGATTTTGTTCATTTAAGAGAAATCTTTCACAAAGATTTCTTTCTAAAAGAAAAGAATTAACAAAGTACAAACTGGAGTCAATTTTGCTTCGTAAAATATCCCACAAATTGTTTACAGCATAAGTCTTTCTTTCTTCCCATGTCTGCAAATTCTTAGAAACAATAGGAAAAAATGTAGCCGAAGTCTCAGATCCCGAATTTTTATACGAAGCAATCTGTGTGGGAACGATTTTGTTGATTTTGTCAACTATCTTCTCTGGGTAAATGTTTACTTCATACGAGTTTGTCTTCCAATCTTGAATCACCTTCTCAAGCGCCGTAGAAAATACATCTGGTTGTGCAGTATTTTTTGCACGAGTGACAGCAATGGAGTGAACTGCGATTGCCTTATTTTCTCTGCTTACAGGTTGGTACTTCTGAATTACTTCTAATCCAAACTTCGTGATATCACCTGTACCAACTCCCGAATAACAAGTATCGATAATATAAAGAATTTGCGAGATTTTGACTCCTTCATTATTTAGGGGTCGGACTAAATCTTCAGTAGGCAGGGATGTCTGAGGGACTTTATTTGGATCAGTATCTTCTAGTAAAAGATAATGTCTATCGTTTTTATAATACTCGCCATGACCAGAATAGTAGAAGATAACAGTATCTTTATTTTGCCGCTCGTCATGTTGAAGCCAGTCTGCAAATTTTCTTGTGAGTTCATCCTTCTTTGGATTAACTTGCAACTCGGTCAAAACCTGTTTATAGCCAAAGTGCTCAGTAAATAGATTGACCACCCTTGTTAGCTCTGTCTCAACACAAGGTAATTGTTGATTGTCATCCAAATTATTATACCTACTTGTCCCACAGGCGATCAGATAATACCCAGCTTTTTCACCCATATTGCTCGCTTATTAATCAATCAGACCCAACTTAATTGCTTCTCCTGTTTCAGCCGCCGTGAAATAGGGCTTAGCGTCGTGAGCAGTCGAGCCGTTATGAACTAGCTTGTCTTCTATGAATCCATTAAATAAAGGGTTTAGTTGTTTTTCGAGGGCAACAATATCTCCTTTATCAGCAATATTTATCCACCTTTCTATACTTTCTGGCCAGTGACCTAAATTATCATGGGGTAATGGTTCTAGGCGGTCAAAAATTAGTCGTTTTATTCCCAAAGGAGAACCCAGAGTAACAAAAACTTTGACAGACAATTCTGGATGCTGGCACAACGTCTCGTAACACACAATTGACCCTAAAGAATGACCTACAAGTACGCGGGTGTCTTCATCAATAGCCTCTACAACTCGTTCTCGAATCTGCTCTCTCAAATCGTGATTATGTAAGTAATCGTGAACTTGTTTGAGAAAAAAAATCACTATCTTCTCGGCAACTCCACCAAAAAACTTAGAATTACTTACGGCACTTAAAGCTTGTTGAACAATTATGGATGTTGCCTTTTGTGTTAATAGATCACTTGACCCTTTAATGCCGTTTTCTACTTTTGCCGCTTCGTCCCACCATTGCTGAAGGAGTTTCTTCTCCCAATCCGAGTTAATATCACTGGCATCATAGTTGGGTATCCCAGTTACTGACTTCGGATGACCCCTGAACAGGTCTCCGTAAAATGCACAACGGAATTCATTATCAGACTCTAATGTAGCTCCAGCACGTTCCAATCCATCTTTGAGTGCTGGCAACCACTCCGCATGGATTGTATTGCTACCTCTAAATTCTTGACTAATTCCGTGAACACCCACAATCTTAGCCATAAATATTTACGGTACTCCTTCTTTATTGCTCTCTCAAAACCTTACCCTGATTTGATTTTTCACATCTCAGGGTCTCAAATTCACTGAATTTATCTATATGATTATAGACTCAAGGCTTCCATTCGGGTTTGGTTGGAGCGTTACATTTAACTAACGAACCCTACAAGAGCAATGCTAAAATTAGGAAATATATTGCGGCTCCGTGTACAGTTAATATGAACACTAATACCGTCAGTTTACCTGCTCCCCTGGAATTAAATATTGACTTAACTGACGAGCAATTTTTTCAGCTTTGTCAAAATAACCGTGACTTGAGATTCGAACGTACAGCTACAGGGGAATTAGTTATTATGCCACCTACGGGGAGTGAAACTGGTAACCGCAATGCCGACCTAACTTACCAGTTAACAGCTTGGAGTCGCCAAAATCAGCAAGGATTATCCTTTGACTCTTCTACTGGTTTCAAACTTCCTAACGGTGCGGAGCGCTCCCCAGATGCGTCTTGGGTGAAAATGGAACGATGGAACGCTTTGACTCAAGCCGAAAAAGAAAGATTTGCTCCATTGTGTCCTGATTTTGTCGTTGAATTAATGTCTAAGACAGATTCTGCCGAAAAGACACGCGCCAAAATGAGGGAATATATGGATAATGGTGCAAGGCTGGGATGGTTAATTAATCGCCAACAGCAGCAGGTAGAAATTTATCGTCCCAATCAAGAAGTTGAAATTTTACAACGTCCACAAACTTTATCGGGAGAGGATATTTTACCAGGGTTTGTTTTGGATTTGGCGGAGATATGGTGAATATTTTTCGCACATAGCGATTCTCAATACTATATAGAAAGCTCTTCTGCAGCACTGAACTCACCAACGCAGTTACTTCTCCTGAGGGCTGACCCCTTTATTCTGCTATATGAAACGTTACGGGAATCTTTATCCTCAAATTCTCGAATTTGCAAATATTTTATCGTCTGCTAAAAAAGCACAAAAAAGTAAGCGCTTTAGAGAAAATGTTTTAGTTTTTAATTATAACTTGGAAGCCGAAATAATAAATCTACAGAAGGAGTTAACAAACAAAACTTATCAACCCGGTAATTATAGAACATTTTATATTAAAGAGCCAAAAAGTCGCATGATTTCTGCTGCACCATATCGAGATAGGGTGGTGCATCATGCACTGTGTAATATAATTATTCCCATGATTGAGCCTACATTTATCGGCGATTCCTATGCTAATCGCGTTGGCTTTGGAACTCATCGCGCTCTACGCCGTTTCACAAAATTTGCTCGTGAAAGTTGCTATATTCTTCAGTGCGATATTCAAAAATATTTCCCTAGTATTGATCACGAAATTCTCAAAAGTTTAATCCGCCGTAAAATTAAATGTCCAGATACTCTCTGGTTAATTGACACGATTATCGACAACAGTAACGAACAGTTATTATCAATCGAACATTTTAAGGAAGATAATTTATTAACACCACTGGAACGACGGCGGGGGTTGCCTATTGGTAATCTCTCTAGCCAGTTTTTTGCCAACGTCTATCTTAATGGCTTCGACCACTTTGTTCAAGAACAATTAAAAGTCGGAAAATATCTGCGTTATGTTGATGACTTTGCTTTTTTTTCTGACGACTGGTATTTTTTAGCTGATGTACGAATAGCCGTTGAAGAATATTTAGGTAATAACTTAAGACTCAAAATTCATCCTATTAAAAGCCAATTATTTCAAACGAAACATGGAGCAAATTTTTTAGGATTTCGTGTTTTACCAGACCGCATTCGAGTCCGTACAGAAAATCTCAGGAGGGCAAGACGCAGAATAAAAAAAATGCAAGGTGACTACATTCGTGGTAGGATTAGTATACATAAAGTATCCCAGTCAATTCAAAGTTGGTTTGCTCATTTAAAGCATGGGGATACTTGGCGGTTGCGCCAGAAGATATTCGCCTCAATCGTTTGGACGAAAGGGTGAAGAAGGGATGGGCAACTCCGGCTGCTGCGCGGTGGTTCGTGGAACAACAATCCTGACAATTGCCGTTGTGCTTCTCGCAACAACAACCCTGGCGACAACGACAACAACAATGTTGGTTTTCGGGTTGTGTGCGGTGTGTTGTAGCCGAGCGCTCTTCTGTGCCAGAGTCGGTGTATGGGAATGCATCGAGCGTGTATATTAAGAGTCCAGACCTGTTCCTGTGATACCAGCGATGGTGTCCGAATATAAATTGGGGTGGGGTAGCTTAGTAAGTTTACTGAAAAGTTACCCCATCTTTTGGTTTGCACTTCCTCATTAAGGAGGTAAAAAAATAAATGGTGAAAATAGTTATTAACCGTTCTCAGCAAACAGCACAATATTTTGTTGAAGACTTGGGCAATAAAGTAGAACTAAACATGCTGCTAATCAAAGGCGGTAGTTTTATGATGGGTGCACCGGAAGATGAGGAAGGTAGTCTCGACTCAGAACGTCCCCAGCACGAAGTCACAATTCCAACTTTCTTTATGGGTCAATACCCAATAACCCAAGCGCAATGGAAAGCTGTTGCTTTGCTACCGCAAGTAAACCGCGAACTTAAACCTGACCCATCTCATTTTAAAGGGGATAATCGACCAGTAGAACGAGTATCTTGGTTTGATGCAGTGGAGTTTTGCGATCGCATTACTTTACATACAGGTAGAAAATATCGCTTACCCAGCGAAGCTCAATGGGAATATGCTTGTCGCGCAGGTACAACGACTCCATTTCATTTTGGTCAAACAATTACAACAGACCTAGCGAACTATAGAGGGACAGATTGGGAAGAATTTAAATCGTCTGGTTCCTACGGACGAGGTACTAAAGGAATTTATCGTGAGGAAACGACAGATGTAGGGAATTTTGGTGTAGCAAACGCCTTCGGATTATACGACATGCACGGGAATGTCTGGGAATGGTGCGCCGACCATTGGCATAATAGCTATGAAGGAGCGTCAAACGATGAAACTATATGGCTATCTAGCGATGAAGATGGTGAGCGGCTGCTGCGCGGTGGTTCGTGGTTCGACAATCCTGACAATTGCCGTTGTGCTTCTCGCAACTACTACCCTGGCGACGGCGACGGCAACAATGTTGGTTTTCGGGTTGTGTGCGGTGTGTTGTAGCCGAGGATTCTTCGCCCTTTGCACTCTTGCACTTTTGCCCTTTGCACTTTTATTTTTGCTCTTCTCTAGTGTAGCGTAGCGGAACGGTTAAAAATTTTTTTTTCAAAAATTTATAGTAACTTTTTTTTGGAAGGATGATCAGTTTTGCCGCGACTGTCTGGGCGATCGCTCAAAGAGCGTGACAGGAACCCATCGACGAATCGAGCGGGTTGTACCAAACTTTCCTTGATAACTGATAACTGATAACTGATAACTGAGTTAAACCCAAGCATTAAAGTAGACGGGCGAGTTATAATTTTGTTGCGGATGAGCGTAACAAAAATTTATGAGTAACTCCCTTTTGCAAGCATTTTTCGTTGGTAGAGCAGTAGCTGATGTTTTAACTGAGAAGTTCGAGTTGGCTTTGACAGACGCCATGAGCGAACTTGGGAAGTTTGATGCTGAAGCTAGAGAAAATCTACGAGCTTTTACAGAAGAAGTGATAGAGCGAGCAAATCGAGCTGCAGAAGCCGCTGACGCTAATTACACACCTTCTGGCGATGGACAATCTAATACGGAGTCTGGAGACGTCCAAGCAACAATTGATGAACTGCGAGCAGAAATCGCGACCTTGCGAACAGAAATACAGCGTTATCGCAGCAACACTGTGTAAAGATTCGAAATTCTCGTTTGCAAGCGATTGGCTAGCACTGCTGCGCGGAAGTCAAAAGCTCTATAAATCAACGCTTTTGGCTGTTTCAAAGGGTTGCTTTATTTACGTCGTGCTGTACTAGTTCAAAACTCATCGCCGTAAACGGGTTTTCCCACTTGAGACGACTAGCACCCATCGGTGCGGATTGTAGACGCCTGATAACTGTAAGGCGTAGCGTCTGTCTGCCATAGGGTGGATTCTTGTAACGTAGCAAAGTGGTAAGTAGCTACTATAGTAAAACAACTAATAACTAACAACTAAGGCATCACGAGTGTCTTTTCTCCCTACTGACGTGGTAAAAAACCAGCGGTAAGCAAGGAATATGGAACAGGGTTATACAAATAAGGCATACCGTTGGAATCGGGAAAGCTACTCTCGTAGACGGCGTTTTGTGGACATTTGGTCTTTTGTTTGGACTTTAATGTTCAAACTTTGGCGTTATAACAAATCATGGAGCTATCCAGGTGGAGTAACTGACGCCAAAAAAGCAGCAAGACGTAAAGCTCAAGCGATCTGGATTCGTAATACGCTATTAGACTTGGGTCCGACTTTTATTAAAGTTGGGCAATTGTTCTCTACCCGTGCTGATTTATTTCCCAGCGAATACGTAGATGAACTGGCAAAGCTGCAAGACAGAGTACCAGCATTTAGCTATGAACAGGTAGAAGCAATTGTTGAGCAAGAGTTAGACAAAAAAATTCCTGAACTTTTTAGGAGTTTTGAACCAATTCCCCTCGCAGCTGCTAGCTTAGGACAAGTACACAAAGCAGTACTGCATTCAGGAGAAGCGGTTGTTGTCAAAGTACAGCGTCCTGGGCTCAAGAAGTTATTTGAAATAGATTTACAAATTCTTAAGGGAATTACACGTTATTTTCAAAACCATCCTGACTGGGGACGGGGGCGAGATTGGATCGGGATTTATGAAGAATGTTGTCGGATTCTTTGGGAAGAAATTGATTATCTCAACGAAGGTCGTAATGCCGATACCTTTCGCCGTAACTTTCGCACTTACGATTGGGTAAATGTCCCTCGTGTGTACTGGCGTTATACTTCGCCAAGAGTTTTAACTCTGGAATATCTTCCTGGAATTAAAATCAGCCAATACGAAGCGATAGAGGCTGCCGGTTTGGATCGGAAAGTTTTGGCGCGTCAGGGAGCACAAGCCTATTTACATCAACTACTTCATAACGGCTTTTTCCACGCCGATCCTCATCCAGGTAATATTGCTGTTAGTCCAAATGGTGCGTTAATATTCTATGACTTCGGGATGATGGGGCGCATTAAGTCGAATATCCGTGAAGGATTAATGGAAACGCTATTTGGGATTGCTTCAAAAGATGGGGCTCGTGTTGTTCAGTCTCTGATTAATTTAGGAGCGATCGCGCCTGTAGATGATATGGGACCAGTACGGCGATCTGTCCAGTACATGCTAGACCATTTCATGGATCAGCCTTTCGAGAACCAGTCAGTCGCTGCAATTAGTGACGATTTGTACGAAATAGCTTACAATCAGCCATTTAGATTTCCTGCTACCTTCACTTTCGTAATGCGAGCTTTCTCAACTTTAGAAGGAGTAGGTAAGGGGTTAGATCCAGAATTTAACTTTATGGAAGTTGCTAAACCATACGCAGCAGAGCTTATGACTAATACGAACGGTTCTGAAGGGAATAATAGCTTTCTTAATGAGCTAAGCAAGCAAGCAGTTCAAGTTAGTAGTACTGCATTTGGACTACCGCGCAGGCTGGAAGATACACTAGAAAAACTAGAGCGGGGAGACGTGCGTGTGCGGGTCAGATCTATAGAAACAGAACGCCTGCTACGACGGCAGACCAATACTCAGATAGGACTAACTTACGCTGTGATCATCAGTGGTTTTACACTTTCGGCTACAATCTTAATTGTTAAAGATTACATATGGTTGGCTCTGCTTGCTGGTTTTATAGCAGCAGTCATATCTGGACTACTGATTCGACTACTTTTGCGCCTCGACCGCTATGACCGAATGTATTAATTTGTTTTGGAATTATATGAAACTTAACTCCATCGGTTTCAGCGATCCTGGTTTGATTCGTTCTAACAACCAGGATGCTTTTTATATAGATCCTGAAGGACGATTTTTTATTGTTGCTGATGGTATGGGTGGTCATGCGGGTGGTGAGCAAGCAAGTCGTATTGCTACCGAACAAATACAAGCATATTTGTTGGCAAACTGGGGTTCCTCTAAGTCGGGACAGGAACTACTAGAGGGAGCTTTATGGCACGCAAACGAAGCAATTCTACATGATCAACAAAATCATAGTGAACGTGCTGACATGGGAACAACGGCTGTAGTGGTCATTTTTCCTCCAAAAGATCCGCCTTTGTGCGCTCATGTTGGAGACTCTAGACTCTACCGCTTCCGGGGATCATTGTTAGAACAAATAACAGAAGACCACACTTGGGTAGCACATGCCTTGAAGATGCATGAAATTTCACCTGAGCAAGCTCGCATTCATCCCTTCCGTCACGTTCTGTCCCGCTGCTTAGGACGTGACGACTTACATACTTTTGATGTGCAGCCCCTAGATGTGCAGGCTGGCGATCGCTTCCTGTTATGCAGTGATGGTTTGACAGAAGAACTCGCTGACGACAAAATAGCTTCTTATCTCCAAGAAACCCCTACGCTTGAAAAAGCCGCTATCTCCCTTGTTGATGCTGCCAAAGAACAAGGCGGACACGATAACATTACAGTCGTCATTGTGTCGGTGGAGTAGCGAGCACAGGAGCAGGGCAGGGAGCAGGGAGCAGGGAGCATTGGAATGAAGTCCCCAGTTTCTTGTTACCTATGCCCTATGCCCTATGCCCTATGCCCCATGCCCCATGCCCCATGCCCCATGCCCCATGCCCCATGCCCAATTAAAGTAAATATACTTATCAATTTGTTCAGCCTGAGCTTTTTTTTTAGTTCTGACTTGATACAAATACAATTAACGTCCAAAGTTATTCTTGTTGGACGTTAAATTGTAAATTTTTGTGATTCGGAGTGTTGTACTGAAACCAAGATCCAAAGCTTGGAAGATTCCCGAAATCTACCTTTACAGAGCTGGAGCTATATCAGTAGGATTAGGTGCAATTGATCGAGTTAACAAAAAATATCCCATAAAGCTATGGGCAATTTGTCAAACAGTTGTTATCTTTTGTAATATGGATGGACAAATGTAGGGACCTAACCTACCACTCAAAGAAATACCATATGGTATTTCTTAAGTCCTAGATCACCTTTACTTAACCTTTTTTTGGAGTTAATTATGAGCCAGCCATCTGAACTGACCTTAGAACAGCAATTTAGCATCCGCTCTTTTGCCACTCAAGTGCAGCACATGAGTCACGACCAAGCTAAAGATTTTTTAGTTAAGCTCTATGAGCAAATGGTCGTCCGCGAAGCAACTTACAAGGAGCTTCTTAAGCAACAATGGGGCTTAGACTCAGGCTCCTCTTGGGCATAGAACTATAATGTCGCATAGGGGGCGACCTCCTTCTCTTGCTAGGTTCCAAGGAGGAAAAGAGCTGGGGATGCTGGGGCGTCAACTTACAACGAAGAAACTCAATATTAGCTAAAAACAGCTGCCTACAGTTCCTAATGTAATTGGCATTTAGACTCGTTTACGTGTGAAACGCACTGTCTGTATAATATCCCATTGAATATTATAGTATCCACTTAAGCTTACAGAAATGAAGATTTCCTAAAATGTTAAGTCCAATAGGACTACAGAAATTTCGTTTCTACCCACTTATATTTTTTATAACTATATTTGAAGATAATGTCACATTTTTTTTACAAAAGTTAATAAGGCAAATTAGCAAGACAGATTAAGTGAGGAGCCTGTATCAATTGCTTGTAACTTTGCCAGAATTCGGGGTTTCAACTTTTCATACTCAATTTTGAGTATATTTTTACTAGTTTGGAAATCAGCATGAGACACAAACGCATTGCTTAATATGATCCACTGCTGCAATTTTTGCTGTTGAGCAAAGGCGATACTTAACACAGCAACATGAGCGCAACGGCTTGGATCCTCACGAGCAAAGAACAGTACACGGTAATAACCCGTTTGTTGTAAAGAAATAGCAATTTCCCTTCCATGGCTGCTTTTGAGATCAAGGTAGTAAGGTAACCATTTAGCGCCATGCTTGCTGTTGTAGAAAAGGGTAATCCACAGCAGCACAGGATGAGGATCGGTAACGAAAAGAAATTGATTATAGCGCGTACATATCAAACGCTTTTGAATCTCCTGTTGTGGTAGCATTACCCACAAGGCTACGGAGACTTCTTGATTATTGTGAATAGAACTAGGAAAAACTATATCAGCGATCGGCTTATTTTCAGGCCAGGAAGAGGAGCGCGCAATTTCATCGTTTGCAACACATGAAGTTAAATCTATTCGACTCTTCTGTTCAAGCTCAACTTTCTCATCCTTAACAAAATTATTATGAGCTTGATATTGTTGTTCTAGGGAAGTGAGAACAGCGAGGATTTCACTGATACTTGAAGGACGCAAGTTAGGCGTCTTTGCTAAACAACTTCTGACTAAATTCTCCAGATCTTTTGGTAGCTGCAACCTAGGATCAGCCTCTGAAAAGGAACGTGGTTCTTGGTTGTGATGTACTTTATACCATGCTCCAAACGAACGGGCTGGTGCCACTAAAGGTAGCTTACCTGTTAACATCTCAAACATCATCACACCCAAACTATAAATATCAGAGCGATGATCTAACTCCTTACCCTCCATCTGTTCGGGAGAAGAATAAGCCAAGGTACCTAAATAGAAGTTAGTATGATGAGCATCTGACTGCAGCAACTTAGCGATTCCAAAGTCTAAGATTTTGACTAACTCCCCAAAACTTGGGTCAGCAATCACAATAATGTTACTAGGTTTGATATCGCGGTGAATGATGGGATAAACTTTATCATCCAGTGGGATACCTTCATGTGCATGTTCTAACCCCAGGCAAATTTGACGAGCCATACTTAGAAATCTTGGTAAAGACAAAGGTGACTTGCGAATGATAGTGCCGAGGTTTAACCCTGGTAAATATTCCATAACGTAGAACGGAGTATTATATTCGTCTACGCCATAGTCCATAACTCGAACAATGTGAATGCTCCTTTGTCCAAGCAAAGCACAAGTTTTTGCTTCTCGCTCAAACCTCTCTTGTAAACGCATGGTTTGGCTTTGGATGGATAGAGAGAGAAACTTAACAGCAACGGGTACGCCTCCTAACAACATGTCTTTTGCAAGATAAACCCGTCCCATAGCTCCAGTACCAATCAACTCCTGAAGTTGGTAACGATTGCTGAGTAGGCGATTGATGTTCATATAAATTAAAGAGGGAGCGGGGAGCAGGGAGCAGGGGGCAGGGAGCAGGGAGCAGGGAGCAGGGGGAGCAGGGGGAGCAGGGGGAGCAGGGGGGGCAGGGGGAGCAGGGGAGGCAGGGGGAGTGAGGGGGTAGCAAAATTTGCTTCATCTTCACTTAACTGCTTGCTTATTATGCCCACTTTTGAGTTACAAGTTATCCCACAGGAGTCATGGTAACTGATAACTGATAACTGATAACTGATTCAATGATGTCTTTCGAGACTTGCTTCGATTGTACTGGTTAAAAAATGACCAGCCATAATACTCCCAACGAGATGATATGTATTATTTGAAACTCGACGCAGTGTCTCAAAACCACTACGACGTTGTTGATCTCCTAGTACCCAGTAATGCTGAATAATAGCTTCTGGACCAACCCAACCCTCACCTTCTACCTGTCCCAGAAGATTATGTTGAAGTAAAAATGAATACTGACGTTCTCCGCGATCTAAGTGTCCTTTGTATTGCAAAGCAATTTCTGCGCGATCGCTGTCTGGAAACATCAGCTTTGTCGCCATAGTAAACCAGTTATCCCGGTTCCAAACAATTAAAGTTATACCCTTAACGCTGATTGGTATAGTATGACGTTCCAACCAGCTTCCTTGTAAAGTCCAACGTCCCGGTTCAAGTAGAAAAGTGTGAGCCACCTAGTATCTTCCTTTAACAAAAAGAATTCAGGAGTCAGGAGCCAGAAGTCAGATACATGATGAATGCTGTATTCTGAATTCTGACTCCTCATTTAAGATCACCCAGATTATGCGGTTTTTCTCCATCAAGTATAGTTCCGTATTTAAGGTGAGTATTGCTACAAAAATCACCTCAAAGCCCGTCGCAGTAAGGCACTGATAATATCTACTACAAAAGTTAAGCCTAGAAAAACTATTAAAGTGGTTAGTAAACCCTTGTAATCAAAGCTGCTGATTTGTTCAGTGAGGAGGCGTCCTAAACCACCAGCTCCTACTAACCCCACAATCACGGTAGCACGGATGCAAACTTCCCAGCGGTAAAGAATGTAAGCTAGGAAACGCCCAATGCTAAGAGGTAAGATACTGTATAAGAAGACTTGAGAAGAACTTGCACCCAAAGCTTTCAAAGAATTTATTGGACGCTCATCCAAATTTTCTATCACTTCAGCCATCAATCGCCCTAAAATACCTAAATTGTGTAAACCGAGAGCGATCGCGCCTGGTAATATCCCAGGAAACAACACAAACAGAAAAATTAACGCCCAAATTGGTTCTGGAATACCACGCATGAAAAGTAGAATGAAACGGGTAACCCAGAATGATATCTTTCTCAGCCCCCCCATATCTTCATCTTTTTTTAAATTTCTTGCTGCTGGAAAAGAAAGCAAAATCCCACCTAAACCAGCAGCAGTGCTTGCCAAAATCGACATAGCCAAGGTTTGCTCACTAAGAGTAAACATTTGACTTAGCTGACTCAGATCCGGCGGAAATGCGTCGTGAATCACTCTAAACAAAAGTTGGATAGTTCGCGGTGACCAAAGTTTTGTAAAATCGGCTTTGATATACCAAAAAGAAAATATTAATAGAACAACACCCCCTATTAAAGAAAGATTCACGACTAAGTCGCGGTGTAGGGGAACTTGTCGCTTAATATTAAGAACATTCAAATCTAACCGACTAGCTAAACCCAAACGCTGGCGCAACAACCCGCTAAAAAAATCAGTCCCACCACTTAACAACAGCAAAGCAAATATCAAAGTCCACATTTGCTCATAATGCAGTGACTGAAGACTAAGAAAAATTTGATAACCTAATCCTCCAGCGCCGATAATACCTAAGACAGCAGCAGAACGAATTGAACACTCGAAGCGATAAAAACCGTAGGAAACTAAATTGGGCAAAGCTTGGGGGATGAGACTATAAGTAAAAGCATTCAAGGGGGAAACCCCGCTATTAAGTAATGCAAGTAAAGGCTGATGAGAAGTTTCGTCCAAGATTTCAGAAAATACCTTAGCAGTGATTGCTCCAAAGGGAATAGCGATCGCCAGCACTGCGACGAGCGGATCAAGTCCAAAAATATTGATGAAAAACAATCCCCAGATAAGTTCATGAATCGCTCTAGGAATTGCTAATATTCCCCTTACCGCCAGCCAATAAACCTGAAAATCCCCAGATAAACTTGATTTCCACCAAACAAAAGAAGATAGAACACCCCCAACTAGCCCAATAACCATACAAAAAAAAGTACCGCACACCCCATAAGCAAGAGTTTTCAGAGTTGCGTCTAAAGTTATTAGCAAAAATTCCGGGCTAAAATCTGGTGAAAATGCAGCAACAAGGAAGCGAAAAACAAGGCTCCAACCACCTGTATTGATTAAATCTCCCTGAAATATATGAGCTACCTTTAATGACCAAACAACAGATACAACAAACAGTAACCCCCATACACTCTTCCAGTTTACAAGTAGTGAAGGCCGTTTAAAAAATTCTCTCATCTCCTCCCCTGCTCCCCCTGCTCCCCCTGCTCCCCCTGCTCCCTACTCCCTCTTATACACCTCCTCAACCATTGAGGATGAAACTTCCTGCGGAGGTGCGTCAAACAAAATGCGTCCTTGTCGTAAACCAATAATGCGCTGGAAATGACTACGAGCATATTCAAAAGCATGAACGCTTGTAATCAAAGTCTTTCCACTTTCTCGGCTCAATCGAGATAACAGATTCATAATTTCTCTACCACGTTCAGGATCAAGGTTAGAGATGGGTTCATCAGCAAGGATAGCGGCGGGATCTTGTACTAAGACACGCGCGATCGCGACTCGTTGTTGTTCTCCACCAGAGAGGTGATCAGTCCGTTCGTACAGCTTTTCTGGAATTCCTACCTGTACCAAAGCCTTGATTGCTGATTCAACCTCCAAGGGATAAACTAGTGAAACAGCAGCTTTCAAAAACGACCAACGTCCTAAATGCCCAGCATTCACATTGTGAATGACTTGTAGGTTGTCTACTAAATGAAATTGCTGATAAATCGTACCAATGTGCCTCTGTACTTGCCGCACTTGTTTAGAACGTAGACGTGCTAAATTACGACCAAGTACCCACACCTCCCCTTCAGTAGGCTGTAGTGTTCTGTTCAGTAAACTAATTAAGGTACTTTTACCCGCACCACTAGAACCAATAAGCGCTACACTTTCTCCGGGATATATTTGTAAGTTGATATTGCTGAGAGACTGGAAACTACCAAATTGTTTTGTAACTTTTTTCAGTTCAAAAATTGGTAAAGGTGTGTTCATTTGATTTTTCCAATTCCTCGACCAATTTCTTCAATTTGGTTGTAGTTCTGATTTTTAGTTGTAATAAATTTCTGTGCTTGAAATAGATCAAGAATTTCTTTTTGTTCTGGTACGTTAGGATTTAGTTTCAAGAACGCATTTTGCACTTTCTTAGTAAAATCTTCACCGTAGCGCTGTTTTACTTGAGGGTTAATAATCCAATGATAATCGTAGAAAGCTGGAGTGCGCCAAATAACCTGCACTTTGTTTAAGTCTACTTCTTTAGCAGAAACACGCTTTAACCAAACTTTTTCGTTAACAGCCCCAACTTCATAAGTTCCTGCTTCTACAAGCTTGATCGTTTTATCATGGTCACCAGAAAAGCCAACTTCACCTTTAAAATCTGTTAATTTTAAGCCAGCTTTCTCTAAGAAATATTGTGGCATTAAACGGCCAGAGGTGGAAGATTCACTACCAAAGGTAAAGGTACGTCCTTTTAGTTGTTTAAGATCAGCAATATCTTTTAATGGTTTTAGATTACTTTTCTTGTTAGCAATAAAGTCGCTGTGAAATTTTTCGTCCACATCGCGCTGTGCGATCGCTTCCGCACCAGGTACTTGTAACCTCGCTTGAACTCCGGTCAATCCCCCAAACCATACTAAGTCTAAGTCTCCAACTTTAAAAGCTGTCACTGCTGCTGTATAATCAGTAACTGGTTTATATTGTACAGGAACACCAAGTTCTTTTTGTAAATAAGCAGCAAGTTTTGTGTATTGACGTTGCAATTTTTCTGGATCTTGATCAGGAATTGCCCCGGTAACTAAAGGTTTTACCTCTTTTGTACTACTCTTGCTGGTGTTTCCAGACATATCAAGCGAGCAGCTAGTCATTGGTAGTAAAAGTAGAAACAACCCGGATACAAAAAGTTTTTTCATTCTCTTATAATTTTTTCACACCATTAAAAGTTATCACTTTTGGATTATAGTAGTTAATTTTTAAGCAACCCTATTGGCAGAGATTCAAGAATTGTCAGTTTGGTAAACATATAGATAAGTAGATCTGCCAGAATTATATCAATTCTGTAAATTTTTGTAAAATAACTTGACACATTTGTAGTTCACCTTTAAAGGGCTAAAGGGTAACTAAGAAGCAATAATGATTTATTTGTTGTGCTGATACCATTTTTCTGTGAAGCTCCATATATCGACCTCCGGCTACGCCGTCCCCCCTTACCAAGGGGGGACTACAGGGGGGTAAAATTATGTGCATCTTTATATTAGATTGGTATGACCTACTTTTCTCATTGTTAGTCATCGACTATAAGACAGATTAGCAGAAGTGAAGCACAAAAATAAAGTGAAAAAGCTAAATAGAAAGCCCTTTCCACATATGACCTTTATCTCTTAAATTCTGCTATAAATTCAGATATAGCAAATTAGAAGTGTGTGGAGTTGATTTTGTCAGATAATTACGATTTTATAAATTAATCAGGTGAAGAATATGAATTTCCCATTCCGGAGCATATTGGATACAACAAATTCTAATCATCAAATCCACACAACTGTCGAACAGCATGACACACAACCGTATACTATATCAACATCTGATTTACTAATTTCTGCATTCCCTATTGGCTTTTTTATAGGTTGGACAGGTTTTTTTATTGTTGTATCTAAAATTAGGAGATCTGTCGTAGATAAAATGATTGTCACGACAAACTCTTTGCAGAAAATGCGTTGCCAGAATTGCCAATTTTATTCAAACAATCGTTATCTTAACTGTGCTGTACAACCTTCGATTGTTCTTACTAAAGATGCAGAAAACTGTCCTGATTACTGTCCTACACATAAAAACTTTCATCATTAAAAACTACTCCCAGGTTGAAATAGGGCGCAGCACATCTGGAATTTGTCCTTGAGACAGGGGGAACTCCAGCAAAGTTTCTTTTAAACTCAAATAGCCAGACTCACTAAACGATAATAACATCCGTGTTAGTGCTAGCCAAACATCCGTTTCGTATTCCCAATCACGATAACGACCAGAGTAACCCGCAATTGAACGCAATGCCCAAAAATAACTATTCCTCACCACAGAACCAGATTTTTTAAACTCTGGAACATCTTCATGGTGGAGAAAAAGGACATCGTTTTCAATTCTGGCTCTCATAGAAGGGATTGGGGATTGGGGATTGGGGATTGGGGATTGGGGATTGGGGATTGGGGATTGGGGATTGGGGCATGGGGCATGGGGAATGGGGCATGGGGCATGGGGCATGGGGCATGGGATATCTACTCGCTCCTTTGCTCCCCTGCTCCTGTGCTCCCGACTCTTTTACTTCCAGCCTTTATCGTTAGCTTGATCTAGTACGTATGCGGCTACATCTTCAATTTGTGCGGGTTTTAAACGCCCTTTGAAGGCAGGCATAGCCTTTTTGCCTTTAGTAACTTGAGCAACAACGGCTTCGAGCGAGTTCATGCCGTATTTTTCCAAGTCAGTTTTTTTCAGGCTTTTGTTTGCTTGAACCAAATTTTTACCACCTAAGTGACATTGAGTACAATTAGCTTTGAAAATGCTTGCTCCCTTAGCAGCATCTCCAGCTATTGCTGGAGTAACGAAGGAAAAAGTGAAAATTGCTATGGCAAGCAATAATACAGAAAGAATCTTTTTCATTAGGTGTTCACTCTCCAAAAAAAGGCATATTCGTTAGAATTCTCGTTTATAATTCTCTGATTCATGCCTTTGATCGTCAAATGACAAGCTGTCAAACTTTATCGTTTGAACCCGCTAGCGCAGTCAGGTTTTCTCCGACGACTCGGCAAATCCGCCAATCGTCTAAAATAGATGCTCCCATGCGACGATAAAATGCTTGTGCTGGTTCGTTCCAATCTAAGACACTCCATTCTAATAGCCCACAATTTCGCTCTACGGCTATCTGCGCTATCTTAGTTAGGAGAGCTTTTCCAATACCCATCTGCCGATATTCTGGCAAAACAAAAATATCTTCTACATAAATTCCTGGTTGTGTTAAATACGTTGAATAATTATGAAAAAATAAGGCAAATCCTACAACCTTGTTAGTGTTTTCTGCTACTATTGCTTCAATGTATTTTGTTGAACCAAATAAATGCTCTCTCAGTGCTAATACATTTCCAGTAACAGTATCCGATAACTTTTCGTATTCTGCTAACGCTTTAATTAAGTCAAAAAGCACGCTGCAATCATCTGGTTGAGCAAAACGTAGAATTAAATCAGAAGACATTGTGATAGCTTGGTGTTTTGAGATCTTACGATTTTACTCCAACATTGACCTGTTTCAAACATCAGCGATATAACCAATGATCGTCTTGAAGAAGCGCCCTGATTCTAAACCTCAAAGCACCTGCACTAGAAATGGAAAAATTAATTAAAAATTAACTATATCTTCCGTACTTAAATTAACCAACCTTTTAATCGTTTTGCTATGTGAGGGCGTCGTAGTTTGCGCATGGCTTTGCTTTGAATTTGTCGAACTCTTTCACGGGAGAGATTGAACATGTTACCAACTTCTTCTAAGGTACAGGGCTCACTTGTGAGTAAACCGTAACGCAGCGAGATTACGTCCTTTTCTCTTGGAGTGAGTACGTCGCCTAAAACTTCCCAAATTTCCTGACGCATCATATTTTCATTCATTTTTGCTTCAGGAGATTGGTTATCCTCATCTTCTAGCAAATCCATCAATTCGGTATCTTCTTCTTTCCCAACCCGGTGATTGAGAGACAGTGCTTGACGACGTAGCTGTTGCAATTGGCGCAGTTGTTGTGGAGGAATTTCTAAAGCTTCCGCCATTTCGACTTCTGTGGGGTTGCGCCCAAGTTGTTGTTTGAGTTCTCTTTGTGCTTTTTTGAGTTTATTGAGTTTTTCTACAATGTGGATAGGTAAGCGAATGGTTCTTGCATCGTTAGCGATCGCTCTCGTAATCGCTTGTCTTATCCACCAGTAAGCGTAGGTAGAAAACTTATATCCTTTATCTGGATCAAACTTTTCTGTAGCGCGGTTTAATCCCATTGCTCCTTCCTGAATTAAATCCAGAAAAGGTACTCCCCTATTTAGATATCGTTTAGCGATTGATACTACCAGTCGTAAATTCGAGCGAATCATTTTGCGCTTCGCCACTCGCCCTTGATACAAGCGATTCTCTAGTTGCTTTTCTGTCAACCCTAACTCAGAAGCTACATTTGCCTTACTTGGGAAATTTCCGTCTTTAGATTCCAAGTCTGCTTGTATTTCTCTAACTTCTTCTAAAAATCGCACTCGCCGCGCTAACTCTACCTCTTCGTCCGGTTTTAAGAGCGGATAACGAGCCATTTCTTTAAAAAATGCCCCTACAGCATCATCATGCTCAGTTTTATTGTAACCGGAAGGCCGTGCTGCGGCCATCGCATCCCCATCACGCTCGTCTGTTTCCAGATTTTCTATAATTGGGGAATCTTCATCTGCCACTACATCTAATCTGTTGAAAGATTGTTCTTGATTATCAACAGCAGTTTCTATCATTTCCATTGTTCCCAATTCAGCAATATTCATGGTTTCCTCTAAGGATTGTTGCTTTGTTTGGTACATATCTGAGTGACAGGATATCTACGAGAACTAAGATTTTATCAGGAATTCATGCATTTTTTCTAGCAGAATAGAAATTCCTGTTAATCATCTACCTTTAAAAGAATCTTGTATCTATCTGTCTTACACGGAATCTTAAGGTGGTAAAATACATCAATCAATATCATTTTTCATGACTTGATTAATTCGTTACGGCTAGATTAGATTCACAACTACCAATACTATTATTAACATCTTCAAAATTCCTCATCAGGCTCGTTATACATATCTGTTATTTTCCTCAACAAAAATTTCTAATTCTTAACAATGCACAAGAAATAGATTTAACTTATCTACTAATTGTTAAACATTCATGTAATCTTCCACGTTTTGGTCTCTCATCCGCACTAGTAATTTTTAAAATTTCTAAATAAGTTTAGGGCGTGTAATTTATTGCTAATATATTCTCTGCTGATTATACCATTTCTTTTGCACGTCAAACTTCAGCAATGTGTTCTCTTGATAAAGAATCTCACATACTGAAAGATGTGAATATCTACCAATAGGGGGAAAAGTGCTCTTCCTTACTTAGTAAATAAAGAATAGCTCGTGTAAAAGCTGGTGTCGAATAATTTTGGCAAACTGGCATAAAAAATCTTTTTCATGGCACGTTAACATAAATTTGTTGGCTGGATTACATAAGAGGAAACTTATCAAGTATTATGTCTTAGGACAGTATTACGAAATACATTTTCAGTAAAGCGATCTATAGAGCTAGAGTTCCACAAAAACAATCCAGTACTCGGAAGCCAGGGACAACATAACTAAAGCGTCTTCAGCCGTGCCCTTGCTGAAATCTAGGAGCTGGTACCGCAAGGCGGAATTCACAATTCGCTCATTCAAAATTCAAAATTCTGTTAGGAATACAGCGTAGGCTTTTCAGAGATTTTGAATAGTATGCTTATTTACGCCGCGCTGTACTAGATTCTCAACTGAATTCTCAATTCTGAATTTTGACTCCTTGGTTAATTACCCAGGTTAATATTGAAAAACTATGTGGGGAAATTATTTGTCTAAGAAGTCATAAATTTATGTATATCAATACCGTAAAGTTGTCTCCCTTGGCGGTTGCTGAATCTCATAGTTCCTATAACAAGCTGAACAAAAGCGAAAATCGGTGGATTGAAGTACTAGTGGACTGTCCTGGAAGTTCAGGTTTATTCACTTATAGATTGCCATCTCAGTTAGAAGCCAAACCAGGTGATATTTTAAGTGTGCCATTTGGGACGCAAGTGTTAGGAGGGATAGCTATTCGTTTTGTAACACAACCGCCATCAGATCTACCACTAGACAAAATCAGAGATGTGGAAGATGTGGTTAGTAGGGGGTTCTTTAAAACAACCTATTGGCAACTTTTGCATAAAATAGCGTCCTACTATTACACACCCCTAATTCAGGTGATAAAGGTAGCTTTACCCCCAGGGTTATTAGGGCGATCGCAACGCCGTCTTCGCCTGAAATCACAAAATATTCCCAATGGTGCAGAAGAATTCCTAAGTGCAGCGGCTCGTCAAATAATAAAAATCCTCCAATCGCAAGCAAATGGGGATTATAGCTTTCAATTTCTTAAACGTCAAGTTAAAGGATTTGAATGGGGAAAAAAGCAATTACTGCAATGCGGTTGGGTAGAAAACTACTTGGAATTACCCAGGCACTCTCGACCTCAAACAAAACCAATGGTAACGTTAATTGTTAATGTGCCACCCATTAACCTTAACAAGCGCCAACAAGAAATTTTAGATGTGCTGCGGCGTCATGGTGGTGAGTTGTGGTTAAACGAGTTCTTAGAAGTTTGTAAAACAACCACTCGTACCTTGAAAGGTTTAGAAGAAAAAGGCTGTATCGTCATAGAACAACGAGAAATCCTGCGAACCGAACAGGGTAAGATATCAGCTTTTGACCAACCAAAGCCATTAAATGCATCTCAGTCACAGGCATTAGCAAGAATTACTCAGCTAGATAGTTACGCTACTGTACTACTGCACGGGGTAACCGGTTCTGGAAAGACTGAAGTTTATTTGCAAGCGATCGCGCCCATACTCGCCCAAGGAAAATCCGCCCTCGTACTAGTACCAGAAATTGGACTAACACCTCAACTAACAGATCGTTTCCATGCTCGGTTTGGCAAGAAAGTTAGTGTATATCACAGCGCCCTCTCCGATGGGGAACGTTACGACACGTGGCGACAAATGCTCGCAGGAGAACCCCAGGTTATTATCGGCACGCGAAGTGCAATTTTTGCTCCTTTGCCAAACTTGGGTTTAATTGTGCTAGATGAAGAACACGACAGCAGCTTTAAACAAGATTCCCCCATCCCCACCTACCACGCTCGTACCGTCGCCCAATGGCGAGCCGAGTTAGAAAACTGTCCTCTTGTTTTAGGTTCAGCAACCCCTTCGTTAGAAAGTTGGGTGAGTGTCGAGGAGGGAGCTCTTAGCAGGGAGCAGGGGGCTTCCTTATCTTCGTACTATCTGTCGCTTCCGGAAAGGGTAAATTCTCGTCCTTTACCACCGGTGGAGGTGGTGGATATGCGACAGGAATTGCAGGAGGGGAATAAGTCGATTTTTAGCCGCTCGCTTCAAGATGCTTTACAGCAGATGCAACAAAAGCATCAGCAAGGAATTTTATTTATCCATAGGCGAGGACACAGTACCTTTGTTTCTTGTCGTAGCTGTGGATATGTCATAGAGTGTCCTCACTGCGATGTATCGCTGTCGTACCACCATACTGAAGAGGGTGCGCCGGAATTATTGCGGTGTCATTACTGTAACTTTGGGCGATCGCATCCGCGAAACTGTCCGGAATGTGGTTCGCCTTACCTAAAATTTTTTGGTAGCGGTACTCAACGAGTAGCACAGGAATTAGCAAAGCAGTTTCCTGACTTGCGCTTTATTCGCTTTGATAGCGATACCACCCGTACTAAAGGCGCACACCGCACACTACTCACTCAATTTGCCAATGGAGAAGCAGATTTATTAATTGGTACCCAAATGCTGACTAAGGGATTAGATCTGCCTCAAGTGATTGTTGTGGGAGTTGTTGCAGCTGATGGACTGTTACATCTTTCAGACTATCGTTCTAGTGAAAGAGCTTTTCAAACTCTGACTCAAGTTGCTGGACGTGCTGGTAGAGGAGAAGATCCAGGAAGAGTGATTATCCAAACTTACACCCCAGAACATCCCGTAATTGAAGCAGTGCAGAACCACGATTATCAGTCTTTCATTCAAGATGAATTAGAGCAACGACAAGCCCTAAATTATCCGCCTTATGGTAGGTTAATTTTACTACGCTTAAGTAGCGTTGATCCAAGCCAAGTGCAAAATGTTGCTCAGATAATAGCAACAACTTTAAGTAACCACAATGGATTAGATATACTTGGACCAGCACCTGCAAATATTTTACGAGTAGCTAATCGTTATCGTTGGCAAATACTGCTCAAGTTCAGTTCACAAGCTTTACCACAATTACCAGATTGGGAAGAAGTTAGAGCCCTTTGCCCTCCGTCTGTCAGTTTAACAATTGATGTAGATCCTCTAAACATCATGTGAATCAGCTCCACAGTTTTATTCACATGGGTTTGGGGCTTTTCATCTAGCAACTGGACGTTAGCTCTTAGAATTCAGTATCATCAAGCAGCAGAGATAATTATTTTACCAAACCCCTGTGCGCTTAACCAAAAGCATAAGTACAAGGCGGCAGATAGAAGCTGAGGGAAACCAAAAGATGGTTTGTAAACTAACCTGAACTTTGACGAATGAAAAGTTAACATTTCGTTCTGTTCCCCTGCTCCCGTTCGGCTGACGCTCACGGCGGAAGCCTGCCGCGTGTTCTCTGCTCCCCTGTTCTCTCTAAACAAAAGAATGAGGAATATTATGATTAGAATCAGGATGCTGAAATTCTTATAAAAATTTAAAACAGAGACTTGCCAGCAGATATACAGTGCATATAGGTCTTCTTTCCTCTAACAATTAAAACACCAACTGAGTAACGCTCCCAAGCATAGTTTCTTTTTATAGCAATCTGTTGTAATTCAGTAACAATAAAAAAGAGACTTTTCTAAGCTAGAAAACGCGTGTACATGATAAAAAAAGTAACGGGGACTCTGATAACTGGAGATTTTTTATATGTATAGTTCACATTTTTTTCGTTATTTTTTAGCAAAAACGAATTCCAAGCCTGATATTATAACAGAAAATAAAGTTAGTTCAGTTCCAGGCAACCATGCGACTAAACCACCTATTGAACTAACACAATTACTTCCAGTTTTATTCATTCCAGTTTTATTCATGATTGTTGTGGCAATTGGTGCTTTGATTTTTCCATCGAATGTGCGCCGAAAATTTCCACAAAATGCTAAACTGAATACCAACCGCTTTAAGCAAGTTCCCTGTAGAAACTGTCAATTTTTTAACGATAACCATTATCTAAATTGTGCAGTACAACCTTCTAACGTCTTAACGAAAGAAGCTCTCAACTGCTCTGACTACTTGCCTAACAACGGCACAAACGAATCGGAATCCCGGAATGATTATCTCGGTTAATACCTACGTCCCTTTCCCACGCCCCCTTGTATACGCTACCTACCGCGATAAACTTGTGGAACTTGTCTCTTATTTACCAAATGTGCGCCAGATCGATGTCAAGTCTCGCCGCGAGGAGAATGGACTGATTAACTTTGTCAATGAGTGGCATGGTGGTGGAGAGATCCCCTCGATAGCACGTACTGTACTCAGTGAGACTATGCTCTCCTGGACAGATTTTGCTAGTTGGAATGATTCTGATTTTACCACTGTGTGGCGGACTGAGACACACGTATTTACTGAAGCAGTTAATTGCACCGGGAAAAATAGTTTCCTTGAAAAAGACGGGGGTACAGTTATAGAAAGTCGAGGACAACTCATAATCGACGCCAAGAAAATAAAGAATGTACCGTTTCTATTCGTGGAGCCACTAGGACGTGCAGTTGAAGATTTCCTTGGTAAAACAATTGAACCAAATCTCCAACAAGTGGGTGAGGGAGTCCGTCTTTACCTGGAGAAGACACAAAGATGAGGATCTCGGACGTTAATAAAGTAGTCAGGAGTCAGAATTCAGGAGTCAGAAGGATTATTGGTTTTAGGACTTACTCATTGACACAAATCATCAGATATGGGGTAGGAATTAATAGTGCTTGAACGAAAGATTTTTTCACAAATGAAGCTGTTACCATCCATTGTAGGGGCGCAAGGCCTTGCGCCCCTACAGGTTTGAAACAACGATTATCCCTTAACGCACATGATGTTGGATTTGTATAGTGCGTAAGTCCTAGTCCCTTGTGGATGAGATAGGAGTTGAAACTTTTTCGTTAAAACACCATCCCTTTAAGGGTGGTATATTCTGACTCCTGATTCCTGAATTCTGAATTCTTTTTTAATGTTCCTGAGTCTTCTGTTTCTGAATTTCGTAGATTTGGTTATAGCCGTGCTGTTGAGTGATGAACCAGCGCGCACTTCCGAATTTTGGCTTTGTACCCAGCAGATTCTCAATAGAAGCACTACCTTGAGAAACAATCAAACCAGTAGGCTCGTTATCGCCATCATTCTGGTAGCCGGGAGTGCTAGCATCAAGGTATCCAGCATCTATGGCAGCTGCTTCATCACGACCGAGAGCAAGGAACCGTCGTGGGCTAATATTGTTACCACTCACATTGTAAGACCAAACAGAATCAAGTCTGTTGAGCTGTTTATGTAATGTGTCGCCACGATCTTCGGCAGCTAGTAACGTAGTGCCGTTGGCAAAAGTTAGATTGTCAAAGCTTGACTGCTCAGCAGTACCAAGTACAAAAATTGAAATTTGACCCTGATCCCGTGTCTCGTCTAGATCAACGCGGAAAATAGACCCCCACGCACCACGGGCTGCTAGCTCAGGCTGATTGCCAGAGTTAGAATTGGTGTCTCCAGTTGGAGCAAAGAAGAATGTCTTGAAGTTGGAACCTGGCAGAAACGCCACGTTTTCTGGGCGCTTGAAGGGAGTTGCACCTGCTGCTTTGGCAGCGCTGTTTGCACTAAATGAGGCAAAGCCGTCAACTGCTGTATCATGGATAGTCACCCATTTGACTGGCCATGAAGTTCCTAGAGTGTGCAACTGAAGCTGTACATCAGAAAATGTATCGCCTACTGGATCATCGGCATGAAACGTTACTGGTTGATTATTAATTTGAACCTGCAACGCTTGCAACTTACCACCTTTAGTTAGATCAGTGCGGTCGTTGGGTACAAAGCGATAAACGAAGGAGTTTGGTTGGCGCGCTGCTTTAGGGCTTTGTGGATCTTGAGGATCAACATTAACAGATGTACCACCAGCATCTTCAACGATTACGATATTACCACGGTTATCTAGATGAATCCCTTCGTAACCTCCTTTGCCCAAGATACCATCCAAGGTGATTACCTGAGGTGGCCAATTTGGTGTGATCTGGATGACAGCGCCACTTGAACCATTCTCTTGGGTAAACAACAATGTTTTGGTAAAGGGATTCCATGTAGAACCATCGATTGAGTTAAAGCCTGTCTTACCATTTGACCCTACAGGAGTCAGCAGTGTAATTCTGTGTAACGGATCGGTGACATCCAAATTAATCCGTGTCACGTAAGCTAAGTCGTTACCGTTCTCATGACCTTGAAAAAGGAAATGACGACCATAATCGTAACCAGGTGTTGGTCCACCAGGATTATAGTCTAATACCAAATACGTATTTTGGTCAGGTTCAGTCTTAGTGGCTTCCACTGTCTGGGGTGGAAAGTCATTGAGATACCCCAATTTGGTGATGCTTCCGGATGGATTTTCTAGTGGATCTGAACCTTGTGCGAGAAGTTTTAAGCTGAAGCCTGACGCTAGGATATTGGGAGGAGTTCCTTCGCGAGGATTAGCAGAATCAACCCCAACTTTAGGAATTTGTTCAGTTACGTTTTCTGCTGATGCTGACAATACCGAAGGTAGCAAAATGCATGTTGCTAACAGCACTGCATTTGTCAAAGTTTTGGAGCGCAATTTAAACATAGTTTTACGACTTACTCTGTAATGCTTTGTTAAGATAGTCTTACCAGTCCTAGATCTGGTGAAATAATACGAGTAAGAAGTTAAGAAAATCTTATACGCGGGTAAATTCCCGATTAATTTTATGAGCTTTAAAAGGGAATAAATTAAGCCCGTAAAAACACTAGCTCAATCTTCTAAACCTCAGAAAATACACTTTAATTAGTATTGGCGACCGTATTCTTAAGGGTGACGTCAATTCTTTTTTTTTGCAGCGATCCCGATATTCTCTGATTACACCTGATATTTCACGAAGTTACTCTATTGCTAACAGGACATTTATAAAGAAAAAATAAAATTCCTGTAGGGTGTGTTGAACCCATATTTTCGATCTGATTTGTCGCCAAAAACCTGATTAAAGCACTTAATGCACCAGCAATATTATGGGGTGTTGTGCTGAAGCTATAATTCACCCTACTTCATATTTTCTTTATAGATAGTCTCTGGTTTGTTGTCCAAAACTACTAGGATTAGTATGTTAAAACATCTAGTAATAGCTTCTTTGATTACTTTAACCTCTGTTTCATCTGTCTACGCTGAGGTTCTTGTCCCTATTGGTGAGCTAGATAATGGAACTTCTTTGTATTTAGATACTGATTCAATACAAGGGAAGGACGGTTATTATCAATACTCGATTTCCTTTGGTAACCATCGAGTAAGTCAATCAGAGCGCTGGTTAATCGCTTGTAAAGAAAGAACTACTAGGTTGCTAGCCAGAAGAAAGTATGCAACTAATGGTCGAATAATTTCATCAAATAACTACCCAAATGACCAACCACTTCGTCCAGTAGTCGCTGGTAGTATGGCATCAGTGGCTGCTGAAGCAGTATGTCGTTAGAGAAGGAGTCAGAAGTAAGAAAAGGTTTTTACCTTACTTTTACTAAATCCACACTTTGTATATCAGATTACGTGCATTTATCGAAAAAACTATGCTAGTATGTTCTGCATAGTGAATAGTTCTAAGGATAGATGAGCAAACAAGCTCGACACTCGCATCATATCTGGGTACAACCTCATAATCCTGTACGCCCAGATTTAAGACTGACACCAGTACAACCAAAAGAACCGACGTTTTACTATTTTGCTTACGGTTCTTGTATGTGTCCAGTTGATTTGAAGCGATCGCTTGGTGAGAATACCCATCAGTACGTCGTTGGTACTGCGACACTCACAGGCTATAGATTAGGATTTTATTGCTATTGTGCAAACCGCGACTGTGGTGCTTTGGATGTAGTAAAAGATCCAAACAAAAGCGTCAGCGGTGTACTCTATCGATTACCTTGGCGATTAAGCGAACACCTAGATAAGCGTGAACATGTTCAGCAGGGTGGCTACCGTCACGAATTTGTAGATATTAATTGCCAAGGAAAGATTTATAGTAAGGTTCGTACCTACGTAGTGGTTAACAAGTTATCAGAGGAAATAGCACCAAATGATTGGTACTTTAACGTCGTCCTCCGAGGTGCTGTAACCTGTGGTCTACCAGAAGAATATTGCTGGAATTTGTTCAATCATATGTACCAATTGCAACAACGTGTTGTTAAAGGTGTAAGCGTATGAATCATGCTTGCTGTGGTCCTGGCTATGCTTCTCCAGAAGCGGCGATACAAGCGGTTCCAGAGAAATTACTGTATACAATCGCACTCTATACAGGGACAGGTATTGAACAACCAGATTATCTTGCAACCGTAGACGTTGATCCTCAATCTCCAACCTATTCTCAAGTCATTCATCGCTTAAAGATGCCGTATATTGGCGATGAGTTGCACCATTTCGGCTGGAATGCGTGCAGTTCTTGTCATACTGATGCGAGTAAGTCTCGGCGATTTTTGGTGATTCCAGGTCAACGTTCTAGCCGTATTTATATAGTGGACACAGCAGATGACCGAACGCCTAAACTCCACAAAGTTATTGAACCAGAAGAAATCAAAGCAAAGACTAACTTAACTGCCCCACACACCGTACATTGTCTAGCTGATAGTCATGTTATGATTTCCATGCTGGGGGATAGCGAAGGCAATGGACCAGGTGGATTTTTGTTATTAGATGAGAATTTTGACATTGTTGGGCGCTGGGAACACAAAGCTGATAACATGCGCTTCAACTATGACTTCTGGTATCAACCACGTCATAACGTCATGGTAAGTAGTGAGTGGAGTGCACCCAAAACTTACTATTCTGGCTTTAACCTTGATGACGTAGCTGCGGGAAAATATGGTCAGCAGCTACACTTTTGGGATTGGTCAAAGCACGAAATTATTCAAACTTTTGACTTAGGTGCAGAAGGGTTAATACCTTTAGAAGTGCGCTTTCACCATAATCCAGATAGCACTCATGGCTTTGTCGGTGCAGCACTTAGCAGTAACATTTGGCATTGGCAGAAGTCTAACGGTTCTTGGAATATACAAAAAGTTATTGATATACCCTCACTAGAGGTAGAAGGCTGGCCTATTCCTGTACCATCATTGATTACCGATCTCCTCATCTCGATGGACGATCGCTATCTTTATTTCTCCAACTGGTTACACGGGGATATTCGCCAATATGACATTAGTAACCCAGAAGATCCTAAACTCACAGGTCAAGTTTGGGTTGGTGGGTTACTAGGAAAAAGCCCTACAGTCCGTAATCATAAGTTAACTGGTGGGCCTCAGATGTTGCAACTGAGTTTGGACGGTAGGCGGCTTTACGTTACTAACTCCCTATTTAGTAGCTGGGATAATCAGTTTTACCCCGACTTATCAAAGAGTGGTTCGTATTTATTACAAATAGACTGTGACTCCAAAAACGGAGGAATGCAAATCAACGAAAATTTCTACGTTGATTTTGGTGCAGAACCATCTGGTCCCTCTCGTGCTCATGAAATCCGTTATCCTGGGGGTGATTGCACGTCAGATATTTGGATTTAGGGCACGGGGCATAGGGCATAGGGCATAGAAAGAGGAAAATAGAACTTAGCGAAAGGGATAAATTTGTTACCCATTGCCGATTATTATTTCTCCCAGAACGACTTCTTGACATGCTCCTGTAGCACTCGGTAGATTGCCAGGAGCATCTAACATTCGCCAGTATGCTAGGACTGCGAAGGCGATCGCTTCTTTAAAATTAGCGCACAAACCAACTTCATCCGTAGTTAAGACTGAGGTTGATCCTAAAAGACTTTGTAAACGACGTTTGAGATAAAGATTGCGGCTACCGCCACCACACAAAAGTACTTGCTGTGGAACTTGGGGTAGAAATGTTTGGTAACTATGAACAATAGAAGCGGCTGTCAGTTCTGTTAGTGTCGCTAGCAAGTCTGCTGGAGTAAGTTGGTATGCTTCAGCGTCTTTTAAGCACTGCTCAAAATAACTCACACCGAATAACTCTCGACCTGTAGACTTAGGTGGTGGTAAATGAAAATACTCATGGCTTAACCATTCTTCAACCAAAGGATAGCAGGGAGTGCCACTTGCTGCCCAATTACCGTCTTCATCATAAGTTTTAGTACCACCACTTAAATGGTATACTGCCAGATCTAATAAACTATTTCCTGGTCCTGTATCCCACGCGCTAATTTCTGACAACCAGTTTTTCTGACGAGATGGGATATAAGTTACATTTCCAATACCACCGATATTTTGAATGCAACGAGCTTCATCAGGATGACTCAGTAAAGCAGCATCCACACGAGGGACAAGAGGTGCGCCATGACCACCAGCCGCAATATCTGCCACACGGAAATTACTCACAGTGGTCACACCAGTGACGTTAGCAATCACAGATCCACGACCTAGTTGCAGGCTATAACCCAAGAAGTAAGGAGGAGTTTTTTTGCCTTTGTCTTCCCCTAACCCCCTCTCTCCACCTTTAGGCGGTCGATGGTAAACTGTTTGACCATGGGAACCAATTAAACTGGCTTTTTCGTGACCTAATTGAATATTTTGTGCGGCTTGAGCAAAAGCAAAGGCGATCGCATCATCTAATTCTGCCAATTCTAGCATTGAGAGAGTAGCACCAGCACAAACATCCAAGATCCGTTCTCGTAAGTCGTTAGGGTAAGGATATGTTGCACCAGCAACTAACTGTATTTTGATATCTAAATCTTTACCAGAAATATCTACTAAAGCAGCGTCTATACCATCTACAGAAGTGCCACTTATTAAACCTACTACGCGAGTCATTCGATTTTCAATTTTGAATTCTAAATCAATTTAACTCTATTGCCGAACGATTGGACCCATCATTTTTCTCATTCGAATCAGAAATAATATGTAAATCAACATTTTTCAGCAACCGCAGCAGCTTATGTGTTAAAGATCCTTTTAGCAATATTTGCCAACGGCTTCTTTGACTTGCACCAATAACTATTTGAGTAATACGGTATTGTGTAGCGGCTTGTGCGATCGCCTTTGCTACATCGTTATTACTTACACGAACAAATGTACCATCAAATTCTTTACACAGCTTCTCAGCAGTTTCTATATATAGACTTTCCTCTTTTGTCAGGAAGTGATCTGGGTGAGTAACAAATAGAGCATAAAGAGGAGCATTCATATAGCCAGCAATTCTAGAGCCTCTACGCAAGAGTTGTACTGAATTCCGATAAGTGGATACACACACCAAGACTCTTTCGTGAATATTGCAAACTGCACCTTGAGGGGTGGAGGCGATCGCATTTTCCTCAATGTTGTCAGCAACTTCCCGCAATGCTAGCTCTCTTAGAGCAATCAGGTTGCGACGTTGAAAAAAGTTATTGAGTGCTTGTTGAATTTTTTCCGGCGCGTAAATTTTGCCTTCTTGCAAACGTTCCTCTAAGGTTTCGGGAGTCACATCTACTACCACAACTTCCGATGCTTCATCCAAAATACGGTCAGGAACACGCTCTCGCACTACTACACCAGTAATTCTGGCTACTAAGTCATTAAGACTTTCCAGATGCTGGATATTCATAGTAGAGTAGACGCTGATACCGGCGGCTAGAATCTCGTCTATATCTTGATAACGCTTTTCTCTTAGGGAACCTGGAACGTTCGTGTGCGCCAGTTCATCGATTAAAACTAGCTGAGGCGATCGCTCTATAATTCTTTCCGTATCCATTTCTGTTAAGGTCAGCCCACCCCGAGTAATTTCTTTACGAGGTATAATCTCTAAACCTTCCGCTTTCTGCGCAGTCTCCTTACGTCCGTGGGTTTCCAACAAACCCACAATAACATCAATCCCTTCCTTTTTAAGTGCATGACCTTCTTCCAGCATTTTGTAAGTTTTGCCTACTCCAGGAGCCATGCCAATGAATATTTTATACTTACCCCGTCTCGAAGGACTTAGATCATAAGGAACAGCAGACACAGACTAACTCCTATGTTGTACAAGCTTCTCAAACAACCTAGCAACCTTGTCTAAATCCTTATCACCAGGGCTGCGTTCCACACCACTAGATAAATCGATTCCACTAGGGTTTACCTGACTTAAAGCTTCGAGAATATTATCTGGAGTGAGTCCACCAGCTAAAAACCAAGGGGAAGACGGTTTAAATTGCTCTAGCATATTCCAATCTAAAGTTTTGCCTGTACCACCTAGTTGTTGAGGATGGTAGGCATCAAGTAGTAAAGTATCTACGCAAACGGAATAAGCCTCTGCTTTGTTAATATCCTGCCCACTACGTATCCTCAAAGCTTTAAGAAGTTCTACTTTAGGTAGAGATTGGCGTAATAGTTGGCAAAAATCTGGAGATTCATCTCCATGCAACTGAACCCCAGTTAACTGAGAGTCAACTACTGTTTGAACGATTTCTTCTATAGAGGTGTTGGCAAAGACACCTATTGTATCAATTTTTTCTGGCAATTTTTCCACAACCGCTAAAATTTGCGGTATCTTAACGTACCTGGGTGAAGTTGGCACACAAATAAATCCTAATGCAGTAGCACCGAATGAGGCGATCGCTTTGCCTTGTTGTGGTTGAGTGATTCCGCAAATCTTAATCCGCATAGCAGGAAATTTGAGAGATTTTTCAGCAGAACTATATAAAGTAAGTGTAAAGTATTTAAACAACAGAAGCTTTTTTGCCTGGTGATTTTATAATTTCTGTTGTTTGCATATAATTTCTCTCGGAGACAAACGTTTGATTTCATCAATGCTATTGGCAGTCCAAGCCACCGTTCCTCCAACACCACAGTGGACTCCAACCGTGGGGATAATCATCAGTGTTAGTTCTTTAATAGTTCTTTTGCTGACTTTCAAAATTAAGAAGCCCCAAGTTGGTCCCCAATTCCCTTTACTTCCCATAAGTATTCCAGCATTCATTGCTGCTATGGCTTTCGGTCATGTCATCGGCATTGGCATTGTTCTAGGATTAACTAACATCGGTCGCATCTAGCAGGCTTGATTGCCAAAAGTAGGGTGTTGGGTGTAGGGAGTAGGGTGTAGTATTTATCATTCTGACTCCTGGCTCCTGACTCCTGAATTCTTCATTTATAAAATAAATTTGGGATGCTCCCCTCCTACTATAAGCCCATGGTGAAAGCATAGGCTTAGGGCGGGGAACTTTGAAAAACTCCTTGTCTTTCCCTTTACAAAAAATAATTAACAATTTATGAAGAAGTGGCATTTTCTTTCACTTTTTAGGGTAATCCTGAAGAGTGTTGTCTGCCGCTTTTATTTTTTCGTTTGCCATTAGGTTTTCACTGGCTTTAATTGTCTATTCTAGAAGTGTAGAGCAAATCAACCAGCAAATGCTGATCTGACGACCGCTCGTAAATGTCTACCCATTTCTACCCAGAACTAAACATTTTGGGTAGGTGGGGTGAGCGTGCATGACTCAGCCGTAAAAACGAGTTACCTGCTAAACAGCAAGGTTGGCTACGCTTCCGAGGTCATGACACCCAAGAATGAACGCTAGTTCTTGGCTCTGTCGCAACTATCAAAGAAAGGCGAGACATCTTGAAAGCCCTCTGATACTGCCTAACAAGCCTCAGAAGCATTGTCGAAGCAAACATAACTAAGGACTGGTCAAACCGACCAAAACGCGATGAGCAATTACGTTTTTCTGATTGATGCCAACAAAACACCGATGAATCCGATTCATCCGGCACAAGCTCGAAAGTTAATGGAAACGGGCAAAGCTGCCGTGTTTCGCCGCTATCCGTTTACTTTAATCATGAATCGGGTAGTCAAAAACATTGTGATTTATCCGCTCACACTGAAGATTGACCCTGGTTCAAAAACGACCGGGATTAGCCTTGTTACCAACCGGGACGAAGTGATCTGGGGAATGGAGCTTGAACACCGGGGACAATCCATCAAGGATGCACTCGAATCTCGTCGAGCCGTTCGCAGAGGACGCAGACAGCGCAATACTCGCTATCGTAAAGCTCGGTTTTTGAACCGTAAACGGGCACAAGGATGGTTAGCACCGTCCCTAATGCACCGAGTTTTGACGATTGAAACTTGGGTAAAGCGACTTTGCAAGTTTGCGTGTGTTGCTGAAATCAGACAGGAACTTGTTCGGTTTGATACTCAGCAAATGGAAAACCCTGAAATCTCTGGAGTCGAGTACCAGCAAGGAACTTTAGCCGGATATGAAGTGCGGGAGTATCTTTTAGAAAAGTGGGGACGAAAATGTAGTTACTGTTCTAAGGAAGGTGTGCCGTTGCAAATCGAGCATATCCAGGCACGGGCGAATGGTGGAACTGACCGCATTTCTAATCTGTGCTTGGCGTGTGAGAAGTGCAATCACAAGAAAGGGACGAAGGATATTCGGGACTTTCTCAAAGGTAAGACTGACTTAATTTCTCGGATTCTCAAGCAAGCTAAAGCACCCCTTAAAGATGCTGCTGCCGTCAATGCAACTCGCTGGAAGCTGTTTGAGACGCTGAAAATGACACGATTGCCTGTCAGCACTGGGACGGGTGGACAGACCAAGTACAACCGCACTCGGCTAGGACTGCCTAAAGAACATTGGTTGGATTCTGCGTGTGTCGGTGTTACTGAGGTACTCAAAGTACTGAGCAGTAAGATTCTAAGAGTCAAGGCGACGGGGCAAGGTGGACGGCAGCGTTGTCAAACCGACAAACTCGGTTATCCACAGAAGTATCGACCATTGCGACGGATTCATGGTTTCTGCACTGGTGACATTGTGAAAACAGTGATTTCCAAAGGCGTGAACGCGGGAACGTATATTGCGCGACTCTGCCCATATAGCAACGGTAACGGTGAAATATATCCGACTTCTGGCAAGAAGCGCATCGGTATCAAACTCGAATACATCGAAAAACCAATTCACCGTAAGGACGGTTACACCTATCGGTAAAAAGTCCCCATAATAGGCACAGATGTACAGATATGTACAGAAATTCTTGAACAGCAGCTACCCCCAGCAGCAGAGGGTTGATGTGGCTAAAATAAAAGAGCATAAAAATATACAAATTGGATGCGTAGTTTTGTATTGATAAAAATATTGAGTCTTAGGTCAATATAATGCAAACAAATTGGAAAATTGGGTCTTTATTTGGAATTCCCCTATTTTTAGACCCTTTGTGGTTCGTGATTTTAGGACTAGCAACCCTCAACTTTGGAGTTAGCTATCAGTCATGGGGCATAGTGCTAGCTTGGAGTGGTGGTGTGGTTATGGCACTACTGCTTTTTGGTTCCGTATTGTTACATGAGTTAGGTCACAGCTTGGTAGCGCGATCGCAAGGTATTAAAGTAAACTCAATTACCTTGTTTCTGTTTGGGGGTATTGCTTCAATAGAAGAAGAATCAAAAACTCCAGGTAAAGCATTTCAAGTAGCGATCGCTGGTCCAGGAGTTAGTATAGTGTTGTTTGTGCTGCTCAAACTGCTGGCAGATATTTTACCCAACGCTAGTCCAGCCAGCGTGATGGTTGGTGACTTGGCAAGAATTAACCTAGTTTTGGCACTATTTAACTTAATTCCAGGCTTACCTTTAGACGGAGGACAAGTTTTAAAAGCAGCATTATGGAAAGCAACAGGTAACCGCTTTCAATCTGTAAGGTTAGCAGCAAAGACAGGTCAAATTTTAGGTTATGGCGCGATCGTCTTGGGAATGGCGGTAGACTACATGACAGGCGAATTAGTTCCTGGTTTGTGGATTGCTTTTCTAGGTTGGTTTGGTGTCCGCAATGCTAGTAGTTATGATCGCGTCACTATTTTACAGCAAACCCTGTTACAACTAACGGCTGAAAATGCGATGACTCGCGACTTTCGTGTAGTTGATGCAGATCAAACCGTGCGTTCTTTTGCTGATCTCTACTTGCTAGAAAGCAAAACACCACAGGTTTATTTTGCCGAATCTGATGGACGATATCGAGGACTAGTTTCTGTGGACGATTTACGATTAGTGGAACGCAGTGAATGGGAAACCCAAACCCTACAAACTATAGTGCATCCTCTGACAGAAATTCCTACAGTGACTGAGTCGAATTCCTTGGCTGAAGTGATTAACAAACTGGAAAATGAGCAGTTAGTCCGTATAACCGTGCTTTCTCCAGCCGGTTCCGTGGCTGGTATAATTGACCGAGGCGACATCGTGCGAACAGTAGCACAAAAGCTGAATTTGCGAATAACAGATGCAGAAATTAACCGCATTAAACAAGAAGGTAGTTATCCGCCAACTTTCCAATTGGGAGCGATCGCAAAGTCAACGCTAAACTCTTGAAGAAGAATTCAGGAGTCAGGAGTCAGGAGTCAGGAGTCAGGAGGAGCCACTGCGGTGGACGTTCCCGAGCATAAAGGATGTGGCGTTCAGAATTAATGAGCGGGGAATTCAGGTTTCACTAAGCATAGAGAATTGATGCCAGATTATCAATCCTGAAATTTGTTCGATAAAACTTAATAATACCAGACTGAAAAGTTTTGAGGATGTGTTGAGCTGAGCTTGGCACATCCTTATTAGTAGGGCACCGAACATTTGGAATGGTGCGTTACGGACTTTGTCCTAACACACTCTACTAAAACTTACTTTTTCTAACTCTTATTCATATTTTTAGCACTAAATTACTCACCTTTTCTGACTTTTTTAAACTGAAATATTAACATTCTGCTTTGTATATTAAAGGGTCAACGTTTAGACAATTCGTAATACAAGTTTGAGGAATTTTGAAATGTTAAAACGCTTTTTAGCTCTTGCGATTTTCAGCACAGGTTCCGCCATTGGTTTATTTAGCAGTGCTTCAGTTTTAGTTCCAAGCTTTGTGGAAGCGTCTAGTAGCTTGAACACGCAACAAGCAGCTCACTATAAACAAACAGAAGTTTTACCAACACAACGCATATTAATTGCCCAAAGCTCAGCCCTTACTGGAAAGTGGAAAGCTGACGACGGTGGCGTATATTATATACGTCAGGTTGGTGATAAGTTCTGGTGGTATGGTGAACAAAAAGAGACTCAACCTGCTTGGAGTAATGTGTTTACTGGAACAATTTCAGCTAATGAAATTAATGGTAGTTGGGTTGATGTACCTAAGGGGGGAGCCACCGGAAGTGGAGTGCTGAAACTTAGAATAGTCACTTTTAGCCGAATTGAGAAAATTAACGGTGGTGGCTTTTCAGGAAGTGTATGGACGCGTTTGTGATTTAAAGCGTAAACCGCTATTCAGCTAGTTTGAACGCAAAAATTTATAGGATAAAAGCCTTATAGTAGATAGATACTAAAGGTCTTTTTTTATATTTGCCGTTGCTGCCGTGGAAATATCACCTTCGAGAAAGCACTTTCGAGACTATCTCCAAAAACGGATGACGGCTATTCCAATGGAGTTATCTTGCCAAAAACTCCACCTATAGGAGCAAGTAGCCAAACTGTATGCAGGTTCACACTATAAAGGAGCGTTATCAACAACTTATCATAAAGCGCTTGTATTCTCCACTGGAAATTAAGACGCGAGTAAGAAAATGACTGATTCTCTAGACCAAAATCAAAAAATTAAGAAGCTGCGCGAGCTGATCAAGGATATTGATATTGGAATGCTAACTACAACAGACGAAGACGGAAGCTTACGTAGCCGCCCAATGTCAACCAACTCTGAGATTGAGTCGAATGGCGATCTCTGGTTTTTCGTATACGGTAGCTCTCATAAAGTTCTAGAAGTTGAACAGCACCACCAAGTAAACGTTAGTTTCTCTGATCCTAATAAGCAACGATACGTTTCAGTGTCAGGTGCAGCACAACTTGTACGCGATCGCAACAAAATTGAGCAATTGTGGAAACCACAACTCCAAGCCTGGTTTCCTAAAGGATTAGAGGAACCCGATATTGCTTTACTCAAAGTCAGTGTTCAAAAAGCTGAATATTGGGATACTCCTTCTAGCCTTGTTGCTCATACTGTTGGTTTGTTGCAGTCAATTACTACTGGAGAGAAAGCCAATATTGGTGAAAACGAAAAGGTTAATTTAACCTGAGCGGTGCAACTAGTTTGCGGTAGCGGTTAAAGTGAGGATATGCAGTTTTTGAACTTTTGGCTGTGCTTTCTTCTGAGTTACCGACTATTAACGTTCTCAAAAAACCTACGAAACCTGCTTGGATAGAACAAGCGATCGCGAACCTAGACACAATTCTCCTTGATCACGCTCAGTGTGAGCGCAAAGCTGCTGGGGTAGCGTTAAACTTAATATTTCGCTACCCTTCCAACGCCAAAATGGTGCGGGAACTCACAAGTATTGCGCGTGAAGAACTAGAACATTTTGAGCTTGTCAACCAATGGCTAGAAAGCCGTAATATTCCTATGCGCCCCTTAGCACCACCACCTTACGGTGCTGGCTTGAAAGCACAAATCCGCCCTAAAGAACCCGATAGATTCTTAGACTCTTTACTAGTTAGCGGCTTAATTGAAGCTCGTAGCCACGAACGCTTAGGATTACTTTCTCAAAATTGTCCAGAGCAAGAACTTGCAGAGTTTTATCATAGCCTGATGGCATCCGAAGCACGACACTACGGCGTTTACTGGATCTTAGCCGATACCTATTTTGAGCGAGAAATTTTTATGCAACGGCTAGATGAGTTGGCAATTGTTGAAAGCGAGCTGCTAGCACAGATGCATCCAGAACCAAGAATACATAGCTAGGGGATTGGGGATTGGGTACTGGGTACTGGGTACTGGGTACTGGGTACTGGGGGACAACGAGAACAAAAAAGGATTTATCTCTCCCCTACTCCCATGTGCCTTGCCCCTTGCCCCCAGCCCAATGCACCATGACCCAGGCCCCTTGCCCCATGCCCCATGCCCCATGCCCCATGCCCCATGCCCCATGCCCTATGCCCTACTGCGCAGTCTCCCGTTTAGGATGATTAGCACGCCATTGCTGACGTAATTCTTGAAGTTTTGTCTGTTGATCGGGAGTCAAAACTGCATTGATTTGCTCTCTAGAGGATTGCCAAATTTGCTTTAATTGGCTTTTCTGATCCTCGGTGAGATTCATCGCCTGTCTCGCAGCTTTGAAACCCTGACGATTTTGCATTGCAGTTTTGAAAGCTTGTTCTTGATCTGGAGTGATAACTTGTTTACTTTGTTCACGAGTTTGCTGGTGAATCTGCTTGATTTGGGCTTTTTGCGCGTCTGAGAGTCCAAGTTGTTCAAAAAATCTACCTCTATGATGATGAGGAGATGTTGCCTGCGCTAGTTGTAAAGGTGCATTTAATGTTGTGTTTGCTTTAGCTGCGAAAGGAGCTGCGGTTAATGTAAGAGCAAATACTCCAGCAATTAATGATAAAGTTTTAATTTTCATTGATTTACCTAGTGGCTTTAGTTTTGATACCACCATGCTATAAATTTGCATCTACGGGATGACAGAAACTAAAGTCACAACATTTTTGTGACTTGAGTAATAGTTTTATTTACACTGAAGTGAGTCTGTTGCAAAAACCTATTGCTACTTTTGCCTTATCAATTGTCTAAGCTTCTCTTTTCCTTTGGATTATTTTTATAATTCCCAGAGAATTTCATTGAATACACTGAGAAGCTAATTTGTGGTGGGAGAAATTTACGCAAATACACGGATACTATAATTTTTGGTTCTGATACAATTTGCGGTTATCAAGCTGATTAGGGTGTGTTTATGACGGTTATTCGAGTCGATTTTGGTAGAACCGAACCCGAGGAGAAGAATGGTTTACCTGCAACTGATGAGGATTTGATAGCTTTAGCCCAAAAATTTTCTGATATTCAAATCCCTTATCAAGTTTTCTTACAAGCTATAGCTATTGCTGCTTATGACGTTGCGTCTGCTTTTCGCTATGCCGATAACTATCTCAATACCATCAAAAATGCAACTAAGAGGAGAAATCGGCTTTGGCGACGGCGAGATCCGTACTCTAAAATACAAGACGCTTGCGCACGTCGTTCGATTGGCAGGTAGCCTACCTTTGTAATCGAGGAAGCATTTCTTGGAGTCTAGTCTTATGTGTAAACACTGAGCGCGAGTTTGGCTGGTAGAATGTAGCGGGAATAGTATAGATTTTACTTGTGTCTGAATTCTTTTGAGAATCAACAATTACTTCTACCTCGTGATTTATACCAGTCAAATCGTCACATGTCATTAAATTCTACATTCTTCTTTATCGCATCAGTAAAAACACTATTTAACATGTATAAAATATAACTATTTGCTAATCGCTAATTTAACTTGATTACAGCAAAATTATAAATGTCCTCTTATTCGAGAATTAAAAAACTTTATTTAGGCTTACTAAACCTTTTTCTGAAATCAAATTGCCCTCTTTGCCAGCGTCCAACTTCCGTTGAATTATGTGAGCAATGTTATCGGCAATTGCAAAAATGCCACCTGCCTAATCCAAATTTTCTCTGGAAAAAACCTTTGCCAATATTCGGTTGGGGGAGCTACAGCAGTATCTTAAGAAGAGCAGTAGCCGCGATGAAGTATGAGAACCAACCTGAAATTGCTCGTCCTTTGGGGCAATGGTTGGGAGAAGCATGGCTTTTAAATTTACCTTTAAATTTGCTAGAATGCACTCAGCCAATTGTGGTTGTTCCTATTCCACTGCACCCTGATAAGCAAAAAGAACGGGGTTATAACCAAGCAGCCTTAATAGCACAAAGCTTTTGTCACACTACCGGGTTACAATTAAAACTAAACGGTTTGGAGCGAATACGAGAGACTCAAGCGCAGTATAGACTATCTGCTAGTGAACGAGAAAAAAACCTAGCTAGAGCCTTTACACTAGGAAAAGACTTTCGCGATCGCCACTCAAATTACCAAGTCCTTTTGCTTGATGACATATACACCACAGGCGCTACTGCCAAATCTGCAACAGAAACACTTCGTCAGGCAAAAATTGAAACTTTAGGATTAGCAGCAGTTGCTGTTGCCCAAAAAGACAAAAAAAATTTGTAGGCAATTTCCAACCACCAAAACTATAATTAACGAAACTGGTTGTATTTTCCGGGAGAAGTCTTTGGGTTAACAATCTCCAAGAAAATAGTCAAGAAAATTATAAGAAAAATTGGGTTGAAAAACCCGTCCTTTGAGGACGGGTCTATGGTATATTATTTAAATGTCAGTACAAGACATTTAAATAAAACCTACTCCCGGATTGGGAGGAAGTCACGCCTAAAACACTGCAAGGAGACACGCCAGGTGCTTCAAGCCGGGAAACCCGTCCAGCGCACTGGCTTATCAGTACGCCCATAAGGGCAAACGTATTGAGCCTAGGAACCTGTGAAAACAGGATATTAAGACTGAAAAGTCTTAAAAATCTCCGCTCCTTTAGGACGGAGAGTGTCAAGATAGCTAAGGCTTTTGCCGTGGTATTGAGAGAAGTTACAATCATCCCAGCTACATTGCTGACAATTTGTATAAGTGCAACGGCAACTTTTGGCCAAGTTGGTAAATTATATAGTCCAATACCTCTACCTCCAAGCAATGAGGTTTCTGATACTTTATCAGACAAAGACATTCCTACGGGTCAAGGTGGATTCGCTCGTGATTATACGGTTAAGCTGTTCAAGGGCGATAATTTGGCAATTGACTTAAATTCTGATAGCTTTGATACAATGCTCACACTGTTAGGTCCAGACGGATCGACAGTAGCAGAAAATGACGATGGCCCAGATGGTACAAGTAATTCTCTACTTTTTACCCGCATCACACAGACAGGAACATATATTGTTCGTGTTCGATCTTTTGGTGAAACTGGCGGCGGCTCCTTTAAGCTTAAGGTGACGCGACTGCAACCGGTTAAACAATAGTGATGGGGACTGGGTACTGGGTACTGGGAAAGAATACCCAATCCCCAATCCCCAATCCCCAATCCCCAATCACAACGTTGTACACACGCATAAAAGCAAAGCCTCAGTCCATTCAACGACTGCGCCATAGGTATCACCGGTGTGTCCCCCTAGTTTGCGAGCAAACCAAGCACTAGTTATGAAAGCGATCGCACTTCCAGCAAGTGTAATTCCAATAGCGCTCCAAAGTTGCTTTCTATCTAGTAGTATTTGGACTCCACTTAAACCTATCAGCACTAGCAGTCCTGGTAACAAATCTTTATAAGAACGAATGGCGGTTTTGTGAAAAGCTCCTTTACCAGTTGGTTTGAGATAAGGATATTGGAGAATTGCTAACTGTTGCCCCCAACGTCCCCATCCAGAAGCAGCCATAAGCACCAACCAACGGTTGTCTTGTATATCCGCTAATGCAGCTGTTTTCAGTAATAACAGTGCGATCGCAGCCATTGCTCCAAATGCACCTGTAACACTATCTGCCATCACTTCCAGCCGTCGCTCTTTATCTGCTACTGCTAATCCGTCGGCGGTATCCATGACTCCATCTAAGTGTAGTCCTCCGGTAATAGCAATCCAAATAGATACTACTAAGGCACTACGAGTTAATACTGGCATTCCTAAATATTTTATTGCCGCATCAAATAATCCCGCTATTCCTCCAATTATTAACCCCACATGAGGGGCAAAACATGCAACTTTTTGGAAATCTAGTGTTTCCGCGTACGGGATGTAGATACTAGTATAAAAGCAAACAGATGCTGATAGATCTAGAAGAAGTTGCTTAAACCACGGATGTTGCTTAGTCATAATAAGTTATATTATTTATCAATGCTTATTATTAAATAGCAGTGCTTTTGTTAAAGCTTTAAATAAAATTTACGCTTATAGTATCTTTAACAGTGAGAATTTTGTTATGCTTATCTCAGTGATAACAATTAAAATGTATGAAATTATACGTGTCTGGCATACAGAAAGTAGCAATTTATTCGTCACAGTTGCTCCACGGCTTTTTTAAACAAATAAAATAAATAAATTTATTCGCAGCCTTAAAAAAAAGCTCTCGACAAAGTTGATAATTATTAAAATGTAGGGGAGCAACAAAGCTGTTCAATAAAATGTTTAGCTGTGATGTATCTCTTCTGCGCTCATTTGCTATTTGATTATGAGTCACCATCTACCCGACATCAGGATACCTGCTCCATGCATTATCAATACAGGCGTAATCGTGAACAAGCTAGATATGCGGCGATTACTAGCTGATTTAGGTCGTGTCCAGTATATCTACACCCACGAAGGTGAATTGCAGAGTGAGGGTGAGGGGGATGTGTTGGAAGTGTTTGCCAATCCGCAACGGTCGACTCTAGTGGCTAACCATACCCTATATATTAATGTTTATAGTTTTGATTACTTGGAACTAAAACAGTCCGCGCAGAAGCAAACCTACTTTGATCTCATACAAGAGGGGATTTGTCTAAGGTTGATTCCTCTATCTACCCCTCAGCAAGAGCGACAAGAGCGGTGCTTAAACAACAGCATTATAGAAGCAATGCTAGAGCAGCTACTAACAGCACAATTAGATGCAGAACTCGATGACGACAATTGTGATCTGTTTTAATTTTTTTAATCATTTGTTTCTTGTCATTTGCTACTAATGACTAATGACAAAGGACAAATGATCGATGAGTATATTTTCTTTTCAAAGTGTTGGTTGCTGTAGCAAGACTTTAGCACGGGCAGGAGTTTTTTTTACCCCTCATGGTGTGGTTGAAACTCCACGATTTATGCCAGTTGGGACACTAGCGAATGTGAAAACCCTAACTCCATCTCAGCTTAAAGATACTGGTGCACAGATGGTGCTAGCTAACACCTATCATTTACACCTTCAACCAGGTGAAGCAATTGTTTCTGGAGGTGGAGGATTGCACAAGTTCATGGGTTGGGATGGTCCCATGCTTACTGATTCAGGGGGTTTCCAAGTCTTTAGCTTGAGCGAAATGAGAAAAATTACTGACGATGGTGTAACGTTCCGTTCACCTCACGATGGTCAAATTATCAATTTAACCCCAGAACGCTCAATAGAAATTCAAAATACTCTAGGCGCAGATGTGATAATGGCATTTGATGAATGTCCACCTTACCCAGCTAGTCGCGAAGAAGTAGAAGCTGCAACAGAACGCACTTATCGCTGGTTGAAACGGTGTATCGTAGCCCATCAACGTAGTGATCAAGCGTTGTTTGCCATTGTACAAGGAGGAGTCTATTTAGATTTACGCTCGGAAGCTGCTATTGCTTTATCTCAACTTGATTTACCTGGATATGCTATTGGTGGTGTGAGTGTGGGAGAACCTCCAGAATTAATGGCTAAGATCGTGCAAGCGACTGCACCATTATTGCCACGCGAAAAACCACGTTATTTGATGGGTGTAGGTACATATCGGGAAATGGCTATTGCGATCGCGTCTGGTATTGATTTATTCGACTGCGTAATTCCCACACGTTGGGCTAGACATGGTACAGCAATAGTACAGGGTGAACGTTGGAACCTCAAGAATGCTAAGTTTCGCGAAGACTTTACACCATTAGACGAAACTTGCTCTTGCTACACCTGCAAAAACTTTACCCGTGCTTATTTGTCCCACTTAATACGAGCCCAAGAAATTTTAGCTTATACATTATTGAGCATTCACAACATCACTGAACTCATTAGCTTTACACAAAAGATCCGAGAGGCGATATTGAGCGATCGCTTTGCTACAGATTTTGCGCACTGGCTTAGATAAACAGTTATCAGTTATCAGTTATCAGTTATCAGTCAAGAATAATGTATTTATCTTTGGGTTTAAGCCTTTCACCATAAGCCTTGATCGCTGATAACTGTTTACAGTTCACTGTTTAAGAGCTCATTTTTCCTTGAGGGTTTAGTTAAGAAATGTAAAAGCCCTCTCAGTATTGAGAGGGTTTATATAAAGTTATATTACTAAATTTTTTTTTCGTTACCTTAGAATATGCTCATGATCGTGAGAATACTAGCACTGGTGATCGCGACCAGAGCACCCATAACTATCGATTGATTCAAGGTGTTTGGAGTTTTGTAGTCTTTCATGTTCTGAATTTTTACTTATTTTTTATCTTTTCTTAAAGATATCAGGATTGGCATATTAATCAATATAAGTGCAGTAAAACTTAAAATCGCTTCATCTATCTTAGTAATTCCGAGAGTATTTACTAAGTAATGGATAGCCAAAAATTTTGTATAAATCCTACAAATAATATGATTTACTGAGTATTGCTTTGCTTTAAATGTTTTTCAGTAATTACCGTTGAGCTAGGAGATGTAATGTCTAAGACAAGTACTGGTTTAGGTTGGTTCTTAGGGATTGCAATTGCTTTCAGTACAAATTCTGCTTTAGCTCAAATTATCGCTGTTTTATTACTCTCGCCAGAATAAATTTGAAACCCTAGTTTTAGGGTAGTCACCCAAGCAGACTTTGTTTGTGTAGCCACGATTTCCAGTCACCTTGATTATTCTCTCGCCAGAGTCATAGAAGAGCGTTATTCCGGATAGCACACTGGGGGTAGAGAGATCGACTCTGACACCGAATGTACAAGTTAATGGGGCATTAGGCGATCGCGTCGAAGGTGGTGCTAAACGAGGGAGCAACCTGTTTCACAGTTTTGGCCAGTTCAATATTAACAATGGGCAAAGAGTGTATTTTGCCAATCCCACAGGGTTTGAAACTGTAACTTAATCCTTCGACAAAGTTACCCATACTTAGCCAATTATGGGTAACTTGTTCGGTTTGTATACGGTTTTCATCACTTAGAGTGCTGGGAAAAAGCAGGTAATCTTTAGGTATTGAATTTAAGAAGTTTATGAGACATAGAGACAAATGGCTAAATGTCCAATTAACCGAAGACGAAATGAAGAAATTAACAGATTATGCCTCAAAAGAAGGTTGGACAAAATCTCAAGCCGTTAGAGAATGGATTAAAAATTTACCATGCTACTAGGTTTTAAGACTGAATTGAAATTAAACAATACTCTACGTACAGAGCTGATAAAGCATTGTGGAGTCGCCAGACATGCTTGGAATTGGGGATTGTCACTGACTAAACAAATCCTCGACCATAACAAAGCTAATCCACTGGATAAAATCAAGTTTCCTACTGCTATTGACTTACATAAATGGTTGGTAGCTTTGGTAAAGTCTGAGAATCCTTGGTATTACGAGAGTTCTAAATCTGCTCCACAAAACGCATTAATAGCTTTGCGGGAAGCTTGGAAACGTTGCTTTGATAAAATTTCTGGAGTTCCTAACTTCAAGAAAAAAGGTAAACATGATTCTTTTACGTTAGAAGGTATAGTCAAAATTTTAGGGAATAATAAAATTCAAGTACCTAGAATTGGTGTACTCAAGACTTATGAGAGACTTCCTCAAGTTCAACCTAAATCGGTTACTATTAGCCGTCAAGCCGATAAATGGTTTATTAGCTTTAGGTTTGACCAACAATCGTTAACCGAGGATACTTGGTTTTATTTTTTCTCTACCGTAGGCGTTGATTTAGGAGTTAAAAACCTAGCTACGCTTAGCACCGGTGAAGTCATAGAGGGAGCTAAGTCATATCGAAAGTACGAGGCAAAACTATCTAGGCTACAATGGTTACACAGACATAAAATCATCGGTTCTGCTAACTGGAAAAAAGCACAATTGCAAATAGCTAGACTACACCGAAAGATAGCCAACATCCGGAAAGATACATTACACAAATTGACAACACTATTAGCCCACAACCACAGCACAGTAGTGATTGAAGATTTAAACGTGTCAGGGATGATGGCTAACCGTAAGCTGGCAAAAGCTATATCTGACATGGGCTTTTATGAGTTCCGTCGTCAACTTACCTATAAATGCGAGTTATACGGTTCCCAGCTTGTTGTAGTTGATAGATGGTTTCCTTCTAGTAAAACTTGCTCTAATTGTGGAACCAAAAAAGAAACACTCTCATTGAGTGAAAGAGTGTTCGATTGTGAGCATTGCAACTTCAATATTGACCGTGATTTGAATGCTGCAATTAATTTGAAAAACTATTCGTACAACACCGCTAGTTAAGCAGGGGTGAGCCTGTGGACTGGATAACGCCGACGTTGCCAGAATGAAGCAGGAAGTAAGCGCCAAAGTTCAGTTAGACGAGGACGATATGTCTAGCTCTGGGTAACTTTGGGTAAGTCCTATATAACGGATACAGAATATTCTCACGCGAGTGACAGGCAAGGAAAGCTCAAATATTCTCGGGACATTGGGTGTTGAAGGTGGTGCAAATTTATTCCTTCTCAATCCCAATGGTATTTTATTTGGTCAAAATGCCCGTTTGGATTTACGAGGTTCATTTGTGGCAACAACAGCAAATAGTTTTGTCTTTCCAAATGGATTATTATTTAGTGCCACAAATCCCCAAGCACCGCCATTGTTAACTATCACTGCGCCCATTGGCTTACAGTTTGGTTTACAACCTGGAGGTATTACAAGCCAAGCAGTCAGCCGAGATTCGCAAGGTAATCTGGTGAATGGGTTGGGTATTGCTTCTGCTAGCACCTTAGCGCTGATTGGTGGTGAAATAACCTTGGATAGCAGTTTTGTATTTGCAGAGAATAGTCCTGATTTAGCTACGGGAAATAGTGGCGATATTACTATTAATGCAAGGGCGATCGCTGGAGATGGAACAGTAAGCAGGTGGTAGCAACTTCGTTATAACGGGACGCGGCGGTTTAGCACCCAGCCCTTATGAACCCCTAACTTCTGACGCAATCTGGACAGATACTCGTCTCCCACTTACTACAGCACAGAAAAATCAACCCACGACTCACGCTGCTCAAACTCAACCCAAACCAATAGCAATTGTCCCTGCCACTGGCTGGGTGTTCAATGGTAAAGGGGAAGTCACCCTCATTTCTTCTCTATCCAACACTACATCCAACAGCACTCCAACCAGTTGTCCTGCAAGGTAAAACATCTGCCCGAAATTTATCCCCATGCCCCATGCCCCATGCCCATTGCCCCATACCCCATTCCAAAACTGTAGTATTTCCCCCACTCAACTAGTACATAATTCCGGGAGGATTATGTACCTATTTGGTGATAATATTATTTTTATTCCAGCTAAGAAACAAATAGACACAAGAAGTTATGATTTCAGCTGCTACGCCATTTACTGCCGAAACTGCCCAGTTAAACTTAGAGCAACTCAATAGGGAATTTGAAAATGCTCATCCAAGAGATATTCTTGCGTGGTCAGCCAAAAACATCCCGACTGGACTGGTACAAACCAGTGCTTTCAACGTTGATGATCTGGTAATCACCCATATACTCTACACCGAACTCAAACAGCAAACCCCTGTAATATTTCTCGACACACTGTATCACTTCCGCGAAACCTTGGAACTTGTTGCGAAAGCCAAGGAAATTTACAACCTAGATTTAAAAGTTTACAAAACCCCAGATGTAGACAGTCGGGAAGCTTTTGCTGCTAAACACGGTGTAGCTCTTTGGAATTCAGATATTGCTAAGTTCCACCATATAACCAAAATTGAACCTCTCCAAAGAGGTCTAGCTGAACTTAACACCGTTGCTTGGATTACTGGACGTCGCCGCGATCAAGCAGTAACCCGCGCCGACATGCCTATATTTGAACTAGATAGCAATAATCGTCTGAAAGTTAATCCTTTAGCAAACTGGACACGTAAAGACAGCTGGGTTTACGTAGCTGAGTATGGCGTGATCTATAACCCCTTACATGACCAAGGTTATCCTAGCATTGGCGATGAACCCATCACCACCCGGGTAGGTGAAGGTGAAGACGAGCGCGCTGGACGCTGGCGCGGTACTGGAAAAACAGAATGTGGAATTCATATTTAGTTATTTGCTATTTGTTAGTGGTTAGTGGTTATTCGTATTTTTTGTACAAATAACCACTAATAGCTCACAAATTAGGAACAAGGACAAATATGATTAAAATCCTCCACCTTTCGGATGTCCATATGGGAAGCGGCTTTTCCCACGGAAGAATTAATCCTGAGACTGGGTTAAATACACGATTGGAGGATTTTGTCAATACTTTATCACGATGTATTGACAAAGCTCTAGCTGAACCTGTTGATATGGTACTCTTTGGAGGCGATGCTTTTCCCAACGCCACACCGCCGCCTTATGTACAAGAAGCTTTTGCTGGTCAGTTTCGGCGCTTAGTGGATGCTGATATACCCACTGTGTTGCTGGTAGGAAACCATGACCAACATTCCCAAGGACAAGGAGGAGCAAGCCTCTGTATTTACCGTACTTTAGGAGTACCTGGGTTTGTGGTGGGAGATAAGTTAGCCACTCACCAGATTGAAACTCGTAACGGAAGAGTACAAGTTCTCACGCTCCCGTGGCTAACCCGTTCCGCATTGATGACGCGTCAAGAAACTGAAGGTCAATCAATGGACGAAGTTAACCAATTATTAATAGAACGTTTGGAAGTTGTTTTAGAAGGAGAAATTCGCCGTCTTGACCCGAATGTCCCAACAGTTCTTTTAGGTCATATGATGGCAGATAATGCTAACTTTGGAGCCGAGCGCTTTCTAGCGGTGGGGAGAGGCTTTACAATTCCTTTATCTTTATTGACGCGTTCGTACTTTGACTATGTGGCGCTGGGACACGTTCACCGTCACCAAAACCTGAATAAATCTAATAACCCTCCAGTGATTTATCCAGGAAGTATTGAACGAGTGGATTTTAGTGAAGAGAAGGAAGACAAAGGCTATGTGATGATAGAACTAGAGAGGGGTCATGTTCACTGGGAATTTTGCCCCTTACCAGTTCGGGCTTTTCGCACAATTGAGGTGGATGTATCTAAGGTAGAAGATCCACAAGCAGCAATCATGAAGGCGATCGCCAAGCACGATATTCAAAATGCAGTGGTCAGGTTAATTTACAAACTTTGTTCCGAGCAATTAGACCTTATTGACAGTTCTCTACTTCATCAAGCCTTAAGTGTAGCGCACACATATACTATTCAACCAGAATTAGTAAGCCAGTTGGCCAGACCTCGCATTCCTGAACTGAGTCCGAGTAACAGCATTGATCCAATCGCAGCTTTAAAAAGCTACTTAAACAACCGTGAAGATCTTAAAGATATCGCAGGCTCGATGATGGAAGCTGCACACAAATTGCTAGCAGATGAAGAAGAAATTAGCATCTTCGCAGCAGGTGATGAACAGAAGTTTGAAAATCAGCTATTGGTGGGTGGTGTAGATACTCAGAGAAGTTTATTCTAAATTGGAAATTCTTAAATTGTAGCGTAACTGGTTAAGAATCTGCCAAAATTGCTATATTCCTTGCTTAGTGGATAAGGATTTATTCACCAAGCAAGGAAACAAAAACACTTGCCCTACGGACGTTGTATGTCCTTCTACCCTCAAATCAAGCAATTTTTACTTGGTCGAACACTACCAACAAGTGCTCACGCTGAAGAACGATTAAGTAATGCTGCCGCCTTGGCTGTTCTTTCTTCAGATGCCTTGTCATCTGTTGCGTATGCTACAGAAGAGATTCTACTGGTTTTAGTAGCAGCAGGAAGTAGCGCTCTAGCTCTATCTTTACCCATTGCTGTAGCGATTATCATCCTGCTGGTGATAGTAGTATTTTCTTATCGCCAAACAATTCGAGCCTATCCACAAGGAGGAGGTTCCTACATTGTAGCCAGAGAAAACCTCGGTATTTATCCAGGGCTGGTGGCTGGGGGTTCCTTAATGATTGACTATATATTGACAGTCACCGTCAGTATATCTGCGGGGACAGCAGCCCTGACTTCAGCATTGCCAGCACTGCGCCCTTTTACCGTAAGTCTGTGCTTGATTTTCATTTTTCTGTTGATGCTGGCAAATCTTAGAGGCGTAAAGGAATCAGGCAGGATATTTATGATTCCTACTTACGCTTTTATTGCCAGTATTTTCGTGTTGATTGCCCTTGGTTTGTTTCAACAAGCCACTGGACACATTCCGCTAGCATCTCCCAATCTTCCCGTTACAGAAGGGCTCAGTTTATTTTTTATTTTGAGAGCCTTCTCTGCTGGGTGTACCGCACTGACAGGAGTAGAAGCAATTTCTGATGGTGTTTTAGCTTTTAAGCAACCAGAGTGGAAAAATGCTCGACTGACATTGCTTTACCTAGGGTCAATTCTAGGGGTCATGTTTGTAGGAATCACTTACCTGTCCCACATTTATCACATTATTCCTCAAGAAGGACAAACAGTGGTTTCTCAGTTGGGTAGGATAATTCTCGGCAATGGACCATTTTACTTATTTGTCCAAGTTGTCACGCTGTTAATCTTACTGTTAGCTGCCAACACCAGCTATGCTGACTTTCCCAGACTTTGTTACTTTTTAGCGCGCGACGGATTTTTGCCACGACAGTTATCACTGTTGGGCGATCGCTTAGTCTACTCGAACGGGATTATTCTCCTCAGCATTTGTGCGGCGGTTTTGGTAATTATCTTCAAAGGGCAAGTGAATGCAGTCATTCCCCTTTACGCAGTCGGTGTATTTACTTCCTTCACCCTGTCTCAAGCAGGAATGGTACGCCGATGGTTCACAGAGAAAACACCTGGTTGGCTTTCTAGCGCTTTTATGAACGGGTTAGGAGCCATTGCCACAGCAGTGGTTCTAGGGGTCATCATATCAACCAAATTCCTGTTAGGAGCTTGGTTAGTAGTGGTGGCGATTCCTTTGGTTGTCTGCCTATTTTTAGTCATTCGCCGTCACTATCAATACGTAGCAGAACGTCTCAGTCTTCAGGGACTCCCGCCTAGAAATTATCTTCCTCGACCTAAACCAATAGTTGTTACTCACCCAGCAGTTGTTGTTATTGGACAACTGAACCGAGGTGCGGTAGAAGCTTTGGACTATGCACGTACCATTGCTGATGAAATTGTTGCAGTTCATGTAGATATTGGTTCTTCAGATCGTGAAAAACTACAAGAAAAATGGAAACAATTAGAGGCGGATATTCCTTTAGAAATTATCGAATCACCGTATCGCTCCGTTATTGAGCCAATTCTCGATTTCGTAAGTCGTTTTGAAGAACGTCATTCTGGCGTTTTTACAACCGTTATTATTCCCGCTTTTGTACCACGTAATTGGTGGGAAGGTCTATTGCATAACCAAACAACTTTGTTTTTGAAGACAGCTTTACGTGCGCACAAAAGTCGAGTGGTTACCACTGTTAGGTATTATTTGTAATAGACAGATAATACTGACTTAACTTTAAAGTTGCTTAAGAATCTGCCAAAATTGATTTACTTATATACTCTCAGTGATGCTGTTGTGTTTACTTATTAAGCACGATTAGCCCTGAGAGCTTTTTTTACTTAACTGCCAATTTTTAAAACATCCTCTAAGAGATAATTTATAAAGTAAACATTAAGACTCTGTAGGTTGGGTTAAACGGAGTGAAACCCAACAAAATCCTAAAAATGTTGGGTTTCGTTCCTCAACCCAACCTACGCAAATTAAAGGTTTTTGGTGCTAACGATGCTTAAGATTTACTTTATAAATAGCCTCTAAGGGCAAACGCCGTTTGCCCCTACACCATATCTGTTATTTTGTTTTAGAGAATTCGTATTATTTATTTTAAATTTAAATAGCAATATTTCGGTTTTTATAGATATCCTTAAAAAGGATTAACGTTTTGTCAACACATATAAGTAGATATATGTCTACAAAAAATAAGTGTTGTTCAATACTTTTTAGCTGAGCGTAGTCTCGTTAGTTATAAATGCGTATGCTATATCCTGACAAAAAGTTCATCAATGAAATAGGATTGCTATATTATGACTACAACCTATCAAGAGGAACGCAAAGAAACAGCTCTAATTACTGGAGCGTGTAGTGGAATTGGGTACGAATTAGCTAAACTATTTGCATACAAAGGTTACAATCTTGTTGTCGTAGATAAAAAAGGAGAAAAGCTTAATGAAATTGCAAACGAATTTGAAAAACAGTATCAGGTATTTGTAAAAATAATTGTTATTGATTTATCTGTTCCAACATCACCAGAAGAAATTTTTACGATTCTACAACAAGAACGGATTAAAGTAGATTTGCTAGTCAACAATGCTGGATTTGGTAGTTATGGTTTCTTTCACGAAACTGATCTACCCACAGAATTGCAAATGCTACAAGTAAATGTGGTTTGCATCACCCATCTAACAAAGTTGTTTCTCAGAGACATGGTAAAGCAAGGCTATGGCAAAATATTAAACGTCGCCTCAACAGCTGCCTTTCAATCTGGACCTTTAATGGCAGTTTATTTTGCAACTAAGGCCTATATCTTATCATTTTCAGAAGCGATCGCCAACGAATTAGAGGGTACAGGTGTCACTATAACTGCTCTGTGTCCAGGACCAACATCATCTGGATTTCAACAAACACCCGGCATGGAAAAATCAAAGCCTGCTAGTTCTTTGAGGCTAATGGATTCAGCAACCGTTGCTAAGATTGGCTATGATGGCCTAATGGCAAACAAAACTATTGTCATCCCAGGTTTGAAAAATAAGATCATGGCTACTGTCGTAAGATTTGTAAGTAGAAAACTCGTCACAAAAATAGTTAGAGACATTCACGAACTCGGAGCATAGGGAAACAGTTATCAGTTATCAGTCAAGAATAATGTCTTTATCGCAACGTAACATACCCCACCATACACCTTGATCACTGATAACTGTTTACTGTTCACTGTTTAAGCGCTCCCTCTTCCCTTTTTACGTTTAAATTCGTAGAAGCCTAGTAATAAAACCGAAATAGCTAGAGGTAGAAAATAGTAGATGACTCGGTAGATGATTAAAGCGGTGAATATTTTCGTCGGGGGGATTGGTGGCGAGAGGAGGAAAAGTAAAACTGTTTCAAATACACCTAACCCACCAGGTATGTAGCTTATCAATCCAACAACCTGACCTAGAAGATAAATGCCAAAAAAGGCAGGGTATGATAAATGTGGCGTTGATGGTAGTAAGACATAAAGTACAGCAACAGCAAGACCCCAATCAATAGAAGCAAGAAGAATTTGGGCTAGGGCTATATCAAAAGAAGGTAGGGAGATTGACCATGAGCGAATTCTCAGAGATTGCTTGACCCCTAAACTTGCTAATAAATAACCAAAAGTCAGTGCTAAAAAAACGATTCCTAGCGGATGCACTGAGGTAAAAGGCAAATGGAGAAAAGTAGGAATTGCCAAAGGCTCATATGAAAATAAAACTCCGGCAACTGCACTTAACCCCAGCCAAAAGCTCAAGTTGGCAAAAGCTATAATCTGAGCAACTTCGACTGCTGTTACACCCCAGAATAGGTAAAGCCTATAGCGAATGGCGCTACCCGTGAAGAGAGCAAAGCCAACTGTATTACTGACTGCATAACTAGTACCAGCAGCTAGCGCAATTTTGGAATAAGGTAAAGGATGGCGAATGTATTTACAAGCTAGAACATCATACCCAGTTAAGACGAAATAACTGAGGACTGTAAATCCCAGTGCCACTAGTAAATGTTTAATGGCAGCAGTTTTAAGACTATTCAAAATTTCTTGAATAGAATACTGCTGCAATTGTTGACTAATAGCCCAAACAGAGAGACTAAAAAATAGTAGCCCTAAAAGAGGTAAGCCAAAGCGAGTAAGGCGTTTTAGCTCCATAAGCTATAAATCTACATCAAATGAGATTGATTCTAACTGCTGTCTCCGTGACTCCTGACTCCTGACTACTTCTTTTAAGAATGCTCAATTCAGCTTAAATAATTCATCTACAAGAGGGTGTAACTTTACTGGTTTTTTCCCTGTTTGCTCTTCCATTGCAGATCGAAAGTTCTTACCCACATATGAGAGAGAATCTGCTGCGTGCTTGTGGTCATAATTCCAGCCGTAATCTGGACCAGATAAACCATGACCCCCAGGATAAGTATAAAAGACATTTTTGATCCCCAACTGATCCAATATTTCATGGAACTGGCGACTGGAATTGAGAAATTCTCCACCAGCTAAATCATTCAGCCCAGCATCTAAGTAAATACGTATAGCTTTGCGTTGTTCTGGAGGAATATCTTTCACAAATATTTGTGGACTATTTTGAGGTCCACTGTCATCTTTAAAGTAACCAATTTGACTAAAGAAAATATTAAAGTTATTCAGGTGACGCAGCCCTATATTCAGCGCACCCCAACCACCAGATGAGAGCCCGCCCATTGCCCAAAAAGCAGGTTGTTCTAGAGTGCGGTAGCGGGATTTGATAACAGACGGTATTTCTTCTCCTATTAAAGTGCCAACCTTACCGTTAGGTCCATCGTAATAATTGGGATCCCATAGAGGACTGGAGCCCCGCTTATCATTACCATCGGGTGTAATTACAATTGATGGTGGTAGTTTATTACTTTTGTAAAGTTGAGCTAATACAGGAATAATACCAATCTTATCAACCCAGGCGCGAGCATCGTCGTGTCCGCCATGTAAAAGAAAAATGACTGGATAGCGCTTGTTAGGGTTTTGGTTATAACCAGGAGGGAGAATGACACCATATTGCCTCACTTGACCCATTGCTTGACTATCGAAGGTTTCCAGACGAAATGTTATTGAGCCTCCTTCTACATTTGTTTGGGGTCTGTCTATCTGGGGCGCGCCTGCAATGAATACGTACCAATATCCTGCACCTGCTAGCAAAGTGAGTATTGCCGCACTGATCCCTACAAAAATTGTCCCACGCTTGGCTTTAATTCTCATTGACTCAAAAAATTGGGTGGACTTTTGAGCGATTGACGTTAAAGATTTTAAATTAGTTTATTAATTCGTCAATAAGCATCGATTAGGTATCGATGCTTGACTCAATTATGCACCAGCAAAGTCGTAAGTGTTGCCTTACGCGGGAGGTTTAGCCTTTTGCCGCAACGTGATTAGGTGAAACGATGATCAAATTTCTTTACTCGGCTATTTTCTAGAGACAATTCATCCAAATTGTTGATAATTATATGTTTTTTGTCGTCGAAACTAATTTTTCCTTGTTGTTGTAACTTTTTAAGTAGCCGTGTCATTGTTACCCTAGTTGTGCCGCAAGCGCTAGCTAGGTCTTCGTGAGTCAAGCGAACACTCAAGCGAGTTCCTAGTGTACATGGTTCACCAATATCTTGCTTGAAAACTTCTAACAGATTGTTGAGGCGATTGCTCACCCGTCGCCTATTAGACACCACTAACAAAGATTGTGTCTGTCGTACATGCTGCTTGATTTTTGGCAACAGCATATGGCTAAGGATAGGGTTAGAAGATATTTCCGCAAGATAGATTGACACTAACTCTACATCTGATAGTGCTGCAGCTTGGTAAGTTTTTAGTTGTGTCATATCGGAGCCAAAAACCGTTCCAGGGATTGCCAAACCTATCATAATTTCTTCGCCTGTTTCACAGATTGTACTCAACTTGACACAACCTTGGGAAACATACCAAATTGCTTGGCTATCATTGGGGATAATTTCACATCTCGAATATTTATGTACAACCCGATTACGCTTGAGTTCATCGGGTTCTTGTTCAGCAAGGGCAGCGATTTGAGGAACGTTAGCTACCGTGGTGATCGAAGGGCGATCGCCTTTTAGGCGATTTTTTTCAGTGTGTTGATCCGTCAGATTGCTCTTCTGGTTCAATTGAGTTAATTGATCTGGTTTAGCCTGCGTCCCATCACAGCGTAGTAACCAGCGCAATGTTAGTGGTACACCATTTAAGTCACGACCTACGGCTACCGAGACAGATGCAACGCCGGTTTTACCATTCCCTTGCTGCAACCGTAGCGTTAACTCCGTCACTTTATCAGATTGGGATAACTGTGTGAGTTGGGAACGAAAGCGATGCCGATCTTCCATAACCATGAAATTACTCACAGGTTTACCTAAGATAAATTGCCTTTCCTGATTGAGCAATTTTGTTGCGGCAATGTTTGCCTCTTGGATTACCCCTTTAAGATCAGTAACTAAATAACCATCAGGTGCAGAATCAAACAAATCTACGTAGCGCTGGCGTTCTGCTTCTATCAAAGAACGTGTTTTTACGAGTTCTTCATTCTGTTGGTACAATTCTTCCGTTGCTAACATTACTATCTCTGAGGCACTACCAAGTTCCTTAAAGGCTTCCGGCATTAGATCTGGCTTCAAAGGTGTAGCATTAGCATTCTGGTACAAAAAAGCTAAACGCCTGTACATCTTTTGTGCCTGTTGAACAAATCTATCTATTTCTATTTTGTGTAATTCCATCTTAAATTTACTTCATAAAGAACTGCTTACTGAGGATTTTTATTAAAGAGGACTGGACTTACGAGGTACAGAACTATGCTAGTTACAAATTTTGTCTTTTATTTTCCTTTAGATATCTCTTTAACCTTACCCTTCTTATGACGAAAACGCTTCGCACGCGATGCAGCTACGCCTATAGGCTTTAGGTTAAAACAAGTCCCTACAGAGGAATCTCCTTATGCAACGCTAAGCTTGCGAAGGGCTGGGAGAGAAGAATTTTCATTTGTTGTGGGTACGCGGTTCATGATGGCTAGTACCACTGCTCCTGATAGAGACAGCGGGGACGCCCAGCGGCCTTAAGCGGAATGCTATATATCACAGCTTTTAGCTCTTTGAAGTGGTCTACTTATTTATGGCGATGTGTACTAGTACAGGTTGACACTACTTATCTAAAACACACCTGTGTTATTAAACGACCGAGATGAAACAACGCACAGCACGAGTAGTCTTAGGTTAACCTATGTGAGATTTAATATGGGATTTTTATAAGCTTACGTGACTACTTATACATAATATATTCAGTTATTTTGTTGTCTTTAAAAAGCCACTAAAGGTATAAACCCCATTCTACCTAAAGTACCACTACAAAATTTCTAGTGACCAATCTAAATATATTCCCGTTAGGTGATTTACAGGAATAAATATACCCCCGCCGTTGGTTTCGGCTTCGCTCAACCAACTGAGAGATCGCGAGTTGAGCGAAGTCGAAACTCGCATTTCACAGGTATTTTCTTTCTTGGAAATCACCTTAAAGGGACAAGGGATTTAGGTTTTAAAGAACTTTTCCCGGGACTTTAGTCCGAGTTAGATATTAAAGACTAGGAAGGTAGCGTTACCCAGCCAACTCATACAAGGGACTGCTTTGTTAATAAAAAGGCCACTTCATCTATAAGATGAGGTTTCCTGTGAAGAAGTCACTCAATTATTATATCAGAATTTTCCATTTTACGAAATGGTGTTGACATCATTTATTGACATAAGCATTATTTGTTACTTTTGATAGATGTACGCATTTTTGGATGTGAATCTTATAAAAAAACGTCTTTTGACTTTGTAGGCTATGGAACAGTGATACTTTAAGGACTTTTCAATGTCATGAAATAATGACATTTAAGTATTTTTACTTAAAAAACTAGACAAGATACTGAAAATACCTATGCATTAGAGCTTTTGTTCGGTATCTATACTCTCAAAAGCTCAAGCCCGACTTATAAAATTAAGCACGTTACAACATCTCAGTGCAAGCTTGAAAGGTTTACTTTACCTTGAAATGAAACCCAGTTACACTTATAAATTTATACCTTCAAAGGCTTTCAAAATAACTCCTGAGTAATAAAACTAGCTGTGTATTATACAGTTTTAACGATGTAAATTCCCAAAAATGTCAGCGATAGAAGGGGAAACTATAAAGAATACATCGTAGTTTTATATACAATGTATTTTTTTGTTCAATAAAAATATGCAAGAATACACAGAATTACTGATATCTTTTTCTTTGCTTATTTGTTATTAATTAAAATTAATCTCTGAAAAAATAAAAATAAATTTAAATCATACAATATCTGTATGAAAAGTGATACAATTAGGGTAGAAACCCAAATATAGAAATGGTGTTGTGGCTATCTCGATATGATTATATAAATAGAGCAAGATACTTCGGATAAATATACTTTTAAAAACTGCAATACTCGTATTTAATCACTATCTATAGATTAGAGAATTTCTATTAATTAGAATCCGCTCGCTTCTACAAATCGCAAACCAGCATTAATCTGTCAATAAACATGATGTTCAGTTTGTATACTGTGTAAGTTTTAACTTGTTAAATAACTATCAAATAAAATGAGACAAGGCCTTGTTTTCATTCAAAAAAACAAGCGGGAATGTATACCATTAGCATTATTGAAATATCTGCAAGAGTATACAGCAGTTTTGAGATAAATGAGGCACACCGATAGTCTAAGGGCGTAGCCTCCGGCTTCTGGCAGAGTACGGCGTTCGCCCCTACTAATGTACCTCACGCACCTCGAAAGCGCTATATATCCCCAAAAAAAAGGTATTGCTCATGTATCCTGCTTAACTCCTTCCGTGATAACCTTTGACTCCAAGGTTGTCCTATTACAAAAGCCCCCAATGTAGAGATTTTTATGGAAAAAATAGAACTATATTAGAGAAAAAATTAAAGCTTTTGATGTAGAACAAAATAAATTTTTTTACAGCAATAAATGAGATAATATATTACAGAATATTAGCATAATTAAATCATGGTTTTTTAAAGACTATACAAATACCATTTTTCTGTGTTCCTGAATCTATGAATAGGATGTGTGAAAATACTAATCCTACATTCTCATCTGAAGTAAATGCAACAAACTAAATGGCTAGATTTAAGACAATGAATTTATATACAAATTTTGAATATTTGATCATTGGAGCAGGTCCGGCTGGGTTACAGTTAGGCTATTTTCTAGAGAAAGCAAATTTGAATTATCTAATTCTAGAAGCAGGAGAAACACCTGGAACTTTCTTCAAGAATTTCCCTAGACATAAAAAGTTAATTTCAATTAATAAGATTTATACAGGGTATGATGATCCAGAAATTAACTTGAGATGGGATTGGAACTCTCTACTTAGTGAGAGTGAAAAAATGCGGTTCAAGAATTACAGCCGTCAATATTTGCCAGACACCGATGACATTGTACGGTATTTAGGCGATTTTGCTACTCATTTCAACCTTAAAGTTAAATACAATTGTCGAGTTGTCAAAATTGCAAAAAATGACAAATTTATATTGACAGATAGCAAAGATAATGTTTATTCTGCAGCACGTCTCATCATTGCCACAGGTTGTTCTCAACCATACATTCCATCAATCCCTGGAATACATCTAGTGGAGAAGTACACAGACGTAACCGTAGATCCTGAAGACTTCGCCAATCAAAAGGTATTGATTATTGGTAAAGGTAATTCTGGGTTTGAAACAGCTGACAACTTAATTGGAACAGCAGCACTGATTCACATAGCAAGTCCTCATCCGATTTCCATGTCATGGAAAACAAAATATGTAGGTCATTTGCGAGCAGTTAACAACAACTTGCTAGATACATACCAGTTGAAATCACAAAATGTAATAATAGATGCTACTATCTCTAAAATAGAGCATCAAAACGGTAAATTTGTTGTCTACTTTAGCTATAGTCATGCTAACGAAGAATTAGAATCTCTAGTTTATGACCGTGTAATTTTGTGTACTGGATTCCGCTTGGATGATTCTATATTTGATGAATCCTGTCAACCTGAATTAGTTATTAACAAACGCTTTCCGGCTCAAACCAGTGAATGGGAATCGACTAATATTAAAGATTTATATTTTGCTGGAGTGTTGATGCACATGCGGGATTTTAAGAAGAAGCAATCTGGCTTTATTCATGGTTTTCGGTACAATATCCGCGCATTACACCAAATTTTAGAATTTAAGTATCATAATCAGGAATTACCCTATAAATTAATTGATTCCACACCTGAAGGTTTAACTGAAGCTATTGTTAGAAGGGTAAATTTAAGCTCAGGATTGTGGCAACAAACGGGTTTCTTGTGCGATCTAATTATTATCCTCGATCATGGGAAAGCGGCGCGTTACTACGAAGATTTGCCTACAGATTACATCCATGATAGCCATTTAGGTAAACATGACCACTACTATATTATTACGCTTGAGTTTGGACTCGATATTATAAACGCAAGTCCAGATCCCTTTGCTGTTGAGCGTATCCACAAAGATGATGTTAAAAGAGCCGCCTTGAGTACTTTTATTCATCCTATAATTCGGCGCTTTTGTTGCAATACTCTGGTTGCTGAACATCATGTTATCGAGGATGTAGCTAGTGAATGGCTAGAGGATGTGCATGTTAAACCATTGCTGGAATTTTTTCATCTTCATTTACCTAGAAAATTTAAATTTTCACAACTAAAAGATCATCACTCAAAAATATTTAGTATAAAGTTTTGAACAAAAAATCAAGAGTAAAAATTAAAAATCAGAAAAAAATGGATCATACAAAACAAGCTATTCAAGCATGGAAAGATAAAATTGGTACTAATAAAGTAGAAGACTCTAAACAGGAAACAGAAAAATACACACAAAATATCACAGAATATAAATCTGAACTACCAATAGCTGTTTTAAAGCCAGAAAGCAAAAGCGATGTAGAAGCAATTATAGCTATTGCTAATAAATTTGAAGTCCCTATTTATGTTGTCAGCACTGGAAAAAATTGGGGTATTGGGTCAAAAATACCTGTTCAAAATGGATCCGCTTTATTAATTCTTAGCGAAATGAAAAAAATAATTGAAGTTAATGAAAAGCTTCGATATGCGATTATTGAGCCAGGAGTTACTCAAAAACAACTTTCTGATTATTTACTGAGGAATACAAATTTAATGTTACCAGTTACAGGGTCTGCCGAAAATACTAGTGTTGTAGGAAATGTTCTAGATAGAGGTAGCGTTTTCTTTAATCATCGCTATGATTTGCTGACTGGATTAGAGGTATTCTTAGGTAACGGAAAAGTATTAAAAACAGGTTTTTGGCATTACTTTGATTCTAACAAAACAAAAAAACCAATATTTTTCCATCCGCCTGGTGTAGGTCCTGATCTTAATGGTATATTTACACAATCAAATTTAGGAATTGTCACTGCCATGGTAATACGTCTTGAACCTCGTATCCCAAGCACTATCGTATATGCAGAGTTCAAAGAAGATAATTTCGTGGCATTTATAGATACTTTCATCAAGTTAAAGGAAAATAAGTTGATACATAATTGGCTGATGATTACTAATAAAAATGATCCAAGGACTACTGTTGATAATAAATTCAATTATACAGGAGATTGGTCAGCTATATTCAATTTTTTTGGGACAGAAGAAATTAGAATTTTGTGCAAAAAAGAAGTTGAAAAACAAATTTATAAATTATGTTATCATTTATTATTTTTGAATAGTCTTATAGAAGATAATTCAAGCCATAGATATTATCAAGTATTACAAATGTTATATAATGGAATACCCTCAAATTACAGTATCAAAACAATGGGAGAAATGAATAATTTTAATCTCAAAAGTTCAGATTATGAGATTGATTTTTGTAAAAAAATATATGGCTTTATCGCTGTTGTACCAGCAATACCTTTTGAAGCCATGGTAATCAAAGAGGTAATAGATTTAGTAAATAAAGTCTCTCAAGAATTTCAGGTAACACCTTTTCATAATTTCGTAAGTATAGGAGAAATGGCTATTGAAGGACTATTCAGAGTGTATTTTGATCGGGAAAAAGAAGAAGAAATAACAAAGGCACATCAATGGGCTGAGCAATTAAGTAAAGAGTTAGAAGAAATAGGTATTTATCCTTATCGTATGAGTATTAAAGAAATGAATCACTTTAGCAATCGCCAAGAAGATCCTTACTGGGAAACCATTGCTGCTATTAAAAAACAAGTAGACCCTAATAATATTATTTCTCCCGGAAAGTATTGCTTAGAAAATATCTAAAAAGTAAATCAAGCCATATACACAACACAATAGTATTAGAAAAATACTCTTTTTATGACCGATATAAGAGTGAGAAATCCTTGGATATCACCTAAAATACTTCTAGAAACTATTCAGAGATGGGTTTTTCGCATTCTTTGCTTAAGTAAATAAAATTGAGTGAATGATTATGCTTCAAAATATCGAGATTAATGTTTTTAAATCGCAAACAAATAAAGATTTAGAGAAAATTGTGTCAGGCTTGCAACAGCCAGTAAAAAAAATTGATACAGAGTTTACATATGATGAGAATGGATCGCAAATATACGACAAGATCTGCAAATTGCCAGAGTATTATCCTGCTTGGCAAGAAATGGCTATTATGGAGCAATATATTGATGAAATTGTCTCTCTTGTAGGAGCAAACTGTTTGCTAATTGACTATGGGAGTGGTAGCAGTGATAAAACTTGTATCTTATTAAACCGTCTACCACAAATAGCTGGTTATATACCGATTGATATATCAAAAAAGTATTTAATAGATTCAGCAACTAAAATTGCAGAAAATTATCCTAATTTAGAAGTACTACCGGTTTGTACAAATTATCACGATTATTTTGAGATACCATCACCAAAAAAATTAGTTAAACGTCGTTTAGCTTTTATCTCAGGAATAACTATTGGTAATGAACATCCACCGCAATTAATAAGTCTTTTAAAGAACATCAAACAGACTTGTGGTTCTAATGGAGCTATGCTTGTCAGCGTTGATTTGAAAAAAGATCTAGAAATTTTGAATTCCGCCTACAATGACTCTTCTGGGCTAAACGTAGCCATAGCTTTAAATTTTTTACAGCGCATGAATCGAGAACTTAATGCTAATTTTAAGATTAATCAATTTCAGTATAAAGCCATATACAATGAGCAAATAGGACGCATGGAAATGAAATTATTTAGCCTTCAAAAACAGAGCGTTAATATTGGTAAGCATTGTTTTGAATTTAAAGTAGGTGAACCAATTTTACTTGCGTATTCTTATAAGTATAATTTAAACGATTTTGCAAACATAGCTGCTAGAGGAGGGTGGGAAGTTAACCGAGTTTGGACAGATCCTCATAAGCTATTTAGTATCCAATACTTAACTGTTGCCCCCAGTGTAAAAATTTGATTATCTCTCTATAAAAGACAACAAATGATGATTTAAAAGAGTTCTTTTTTTAAGTATGAAATCATCTTCTTCAAAAAGAGAATTAATACTTTTGTTTTGAATTTATTTAGTTAACAACACTTCACTATTGAAAGCTTGTGAAAGAATTTTCAGCTATTGTTGTAGGAACTGGTATCTTAGGGCTGTCATCCGCCTATAATTTATTACGACGAGAGGTAGGAACATTAGCTTTGATTGAACAGTTCTCTTTTGGTCACAATCAGGGAAGCTCCCATGGAAATACCCGTGTGGCGAGAGCCCTATACCTAAATACCGACTATAGCTTGCTTTATCATGTTGCATTAAACGAAGACTGGAAACATTTAGAGGATAAAAGTGGCGAGCAATTGTTTTATCCATGCCCTATTTGTCTTTACAGTTGCCCAGCAGATTTAATTAATGATTATGCAGAATCTGTAATAGGTAAAGTGCAAGGTATATCGAGTGTTTCTGTGGAATCAGCACGTGAACGTTTTCCGGAGATTATATTACCTGACCAAGCAAAGGTATTAATAGAAGAAACTTCCGGGGTGATCGCTGCTAGACGGACTCTTGAACTACTAAAAGAATTTTGCTTATTATCTGGTGCCGAACTTTTTGAAAAAACAAAAATTTTGAAAATTGAAATTGGATCTCATAGAGTTACTCTTGAAACAAATGAGGGAACTTTTGCTGCTCGATATTTAGTTTTGGCTTTAGGAGCTTGGATATCACTCTTGCTACCTTATACAAAACCAATTCTGAAGGTGATACCGCAAACACTAGGCTATTTTAAACCCTCTAACTCTCAACGTGATTATTCCTGTAAAAACTTTCCTATCTGGATCAGATTACAGGTCAAAAATAACTTACAAGATTGTTACTATGGTTTACCCCCAATTGAAGGTAACTTGATCAAAGTATGTCATGAAGTTGTAGAAGCCTCTACTAGTTTCGATCCAAGGATATCTCATGATATAAAGTCAAGTTCGTTAGAAGATCTACAAAATATTATCCAATCAAATATCAAAAACACCGATTGGGAATTAGACTACAGTGAATCTTGTTTGTACACTGTAACTGCTACTGGAAATTTCGTAATTGACTTTAGCCCTGACAGCAATCGTGTTGTCGTGGTTGGTGGTGGATCAGGACATGCTTTTAAGTTTGGTCCATTAATAGGTCGAGCAGTGGCTAATATGTTGTTGGATGGTAACTCTAAGATCGCTTCCTTTGAAAATATGCGTCATCTCTTCACCTTGGTGTAGACTTATTGACCAGACTGGGCAAGTAAGCATTGGTCACATTGGTATCTCTATGATAAATTCAGCCCCTTGTCCTAGTACTGAACTACAAATGAACCTACCCTTATGTTTCTCCACAATGATCTGATAGCTAACCGACAACCCCAACCCAGTACCACTCCCTACAGGTTTAGTAGTAAAAAATGGGTCAAAGATTTTTTCTTGTATTTGGCTACTTATACCAGGACCATTATCACCAATCTTAATGGTTACAGTATTGGAGTCTACTACTTCTGTACGAATCGAAATTTCCGGATTGTAATCTAGTGAGTGATTGTTTTTCTCCATCTCTTCAACTGCATCGATCGCATTACTCAGAACATTCATAAACACCTGATTAAGCTGGGAAGGGTAACAATTTACTTGGGGAAGGTTTCCATATTGCTTAATAACTTTAATCTCAACATGATTACTATTTCCCTGAAGTCGGTGCTGCAAAATCATTAAGGTGTTGTCGATTCCTTCATGAATATCTACAGGTTTCATCTCAGCTTCATCTAAACGAGAGAAGTTGCGTAAACCTAGAACAATATTTCGGATCCGTGAGCTTCCCATATGCATTGAATGTAGAAGTTTTGGTAAGTCTTCCTGCACGAAGTCCATGTCAATTTCAATAATTTTTCTTTGAATCGAAGGGGAGAGATTTGGGCATTCCTGTTGATAAACAGCTATCAAATCGAGTAAATCTTGAATATACTGACTCGCATGAGTAATATTACCTTCAATAAAATTGAGAGGGTTATTGATCTCATGGGCAATTCCTGCTACCATCTGCCCTAAGCTTGACATTTTTTCACTTTGAATTAACTGAGCTTGGGTGCTTTGCAAGTTCTGTAGAGCTTGTTCTAAACTTTGGCTTTTTTCGTTCAGTTCCTGTGTTCTCTGTTTGACTTTCTCTTCCAAATTGTAGTAGAGTATGGCATTCTCTAAGCAAATTGCTGCTTGAGTCGTAATCAATTTTAGGACTTCTACGCGATCGCGTGTAAATGCTGCTGTAGTTAAATTATTTTCTAGGTAAAGAATACCAATCAATTTGCTTTGTTTCAGAATTGGAATACACAAAATACTCTTAGTTCCCTGAGCTAGGTTATAGAGAGCAGCAATTTTAGGGTCAATAGCAGCTGTATTATCAACAACCAAGATATCCTGAGTGCGTTTGACATAGTTTATTAAAGCGACAGGGATATCGCTGTTTAATTCTAGGGCTATTGATGGTAATTCTGTGGTGATCGTTCCAATATTTGAACTTGAACTTATTGCTTTAACAGTTAATTTAGAGTTATCATTATCGTTTAAAATCAATGCACACTTAGAAGCTCCAGCATTTTCCATCACAACTTCCATTAAAGTAGAAAGCAGGAGTTCAAGTTCGATTTGCCCAGACAGTGCTTGAGAAGCTTTAACGACAGATGCCAAATCCAGAATGTCTGAAATGTTGATGCTAGAGCCAGTTAAACTTTCTCGATCTTTAGGAGATATATTATTGGAATAAGTCCCTTTTTGACCAGAATGAGGGCTAATTTTTTCTTGCTGAAAAACATGGGAAAGTAATTGAGAATACCCTTTTATCAAGTCATTCACTTTAGCTAATGCTCCCCATCGAAGATAGCCATAGTAAGCATCAGTTAGATAAGTTTGAGCAATTTTCTGTTTACCCCATTCTAGGTAAAACTTTGCCGCAAGTTCGTTACCAAGAGCTTCATCAGGAATGTAGTCGTGTTCTTTTGCTCCTGCAATGGCACGATCATACAATTCCATAGCTTCAATATTATTGCCAAGAATCCGATTTTGCTCAGCTTCAACTAAATAAAACTTATGGAAATAATTCATGGGAGCATGATGCGCCCATTGATGCATTTTTTCCTGATTAACGGATATCTTTTTTAAGATTTGTTTTTGTTCAAATTCTTCAACATTAGGATACAATGCTAGCCGTATTAATGAATCATAGAAATGGAATTGAGGAATAACAGCACCTCCTATTCCACCGTGAAAATACTTCTCTACCATTACAGCATTTTCAAGCGCTTGAGGGTGATTAGAAAAAGTATAACATAGCTGCATTTTACACAGATATAAGTAAAAAAGTGCGATTGCATCTTTGCTTTCAAGATGAAGCGGTACCATTTCATATTCATTGTAGGCTTCACCAATTAAACAATATGGATCATCAACACCTCCCAATAAATTTAAGGCAGTTTGCCGATATATCTCATTCCAATAAAACATCCTTTCCTGCTTGATTGTTTGGAGAACACTGCTACGTGATCTCATTTCCAATTCAAGTTCTTTCAGTTCCTGACCGATAAAGTATGTATGGAGAGAGTAACAATAAAGGGCATAACCAGCAAATTCTAAATCCCCTGTCTCCAGTCCAATAGAGTAAACTTCTAAGAGAGGTCTTAATGTTTCCTTAATATGTTCCTTCCAAGGTCTGATGAATTGATTAAATGTCTCAAGAACTTTTGCAGTGACGTCTTTAGTCTGATATTTGGATAATAGACTTTCAGCCACTTTGCCAAATTGATAGCCAGACTCAATATCTCCTACCATTCCGCAGAGTATTAATCCATAGGCAACATATGCAAAAGCAGACAACGGTGCATTACCATGTTTGATTGATAAGTTAATCTGTTTAAGGACAATTAGTGAAAAAAGCTCTGGAACCGCTTGATAAGCAAAAACAATTGTACTGGATAAGATACCCATAACTGCTAAAGGTTGGGCTTCCGTCATTTTTGGCAGATTAATTAAGTCCTTAATCTGTGTATTAGCCAAATTTGAAGCAGTTATTTCCATTTCCCGATGAACATCCAACTGATTAGGATTCGTTGGAAACTCAACGTCCAGAGACTTCAAAAATGATAACGCAGTATTGACTGCTTCGAGTGCTTTGTTCTGCGCCCCATATGCTTGAATTTTTACTTCATAAGCTTTGACTTGATCTAGTGGTGTTTTTGCTTTTACTAACATTACCTTCACAAATTGCTCTATCTGCTCAAAATCACCAGCTAAATACGTGACTTCTGCTGTTGTTTCATACAAAGTTAGAGTCTGGTCATAATTTGTCTCCCAACTATCACTTGCTAGCAATTTAATACCAGTAGTTAAATACTTAACCGCAGCAGCGTAAGCAGTTGATACCTTAGCTTTACACCCAGCAATCAAATTCATTCTTACCAATTCATTGCGCTCAGTTTGATTGGTAATTAATTGCTCAGCTATATTCAACTGATTGACAATTTCAAAAATATTTTCTTCTTGTTCTTCAATTGGCGCACTGAGTAAAAGCCGCTGCCCAATTTTTAAGTGGATTGTTTGTTTCTGAGATTCAGGAATTAGAGAATAAGCAGCTTGCTGTACTCGGTCATGGACGAATTTATATTGTGGTGATTCTAAACTGGTGGTTATTGATGATTGACCGTCAACAGTTAACCACAATTCATTACTATCTTGAAATAGTTTGAAAACCTCAGCTTCCGGTAAAATAAGCCCTTCAGCTAAAGCTGGCCATAAGTCTGCAGCTGTATCTACTTCCGATTTTTGGCAGACTACAGCAAGACTTTTCAAGTCAAATTCATTTCCAAGGCAAGCACAAATTTTAAGTATTTCTTGAGTATATATTGGCAATTTTTCTATTTGAATTGCCATAAGTTTGACGACATCATCTGTTAAAGAAGATATCTGCAGCTTGGAGATATTACACTCCCAGTAACATAAATCAAAGTTAAATTTAATAACTTCTTGATTGTTTAAATACTTGAGAAATTGATGAATAAAAAATGGATTACCTTTAGTTTTTGCATAAATTAATTTTGTAAAGGAAAGTGCAACAGATTCTGGACAACGAAGCGTATCAGCGATTAGCAAATTTAAATCATCTTTATTCAGAGCTTCTATGAGAATAGTGTTGACTGTTACTATTTTTCTTATTTCGTTTAGTGTCAAATGAAGTGGATGTGATTCTGAAACTTCATTATCACGATAAGCACCAATTAGTAAAAAGCCTCGCTTATCTTCACCTTGTCCGTTAGTCTCTTTTGAGAGTAAGCCATTTGAGCGAAGTGCATGGCTTTCACTCATCAACAGTTGCATGAATTTAAGAGACGCTGCATCTGCCCATTGTAAATCATCTAGAAAAATAACTAGAGGACAATCTTTAGTCGCAAAAACCTGAATAAATCTTTGAAACAATAAATTGAAGCGATTCTGGGCAGCATTACCAGACAGATCTTCAGATGGGGGTTGCTTGCCTATAATCAGTTCAAGCCTAGGGATCAAATCAATAATGACTTGACCTTGTGTACCTAATGCCGACAAAATTTTACCTTTCCAGTATTCAATTTGGGCATCAGTTTCACTTAGTAGTTGTCCAATTAAGTCCTCGAAAGCTTGTACAAATCCTGATAAAGGAATGTCACGCCCTAACTGGTCAAATTTTCCTTTAATGAAGTAACTACGCTGTCGTGCTATAGGTTTGTGAACTTCGTTAACTACTGCAGTTTTACCAATACCAGATGCACCGACAACTAGAATCATTTCAGTTGTTCCTTGAGTTACTCGCTCAAAAGCAGCAAGTAGGGTTTCAACTTCATGTTTGCGACCATAAAGTTTTTCTGGAATGAGAAAACGATCTGGAATATCTTGTTTTCCTAACTCAAAGGGTGTAATTTTTCCTGCCTGTTCCCACTGCTGTTTACACAACTCCAAGTCAAATTTTAACCCCAAAGCACTTTGATATCGGTCTTCAGCGTTTTTTGCCATTAGCTTGCTAGTGATATCCGAGATTATGGAGGGAATGTTAGGATTAATGTAACTGGCAGTTGGTGGTTGTTTGGCAAGGTGACTGTAAACCAACTCCATCAAATCAGTTGTGGCAAAAGGCAATTGGTTGGTGAGGAGTTCAAAAAAGGTGACACCGAGAGAATAAAAATCGCTGCGGTAATCAATCCCTCGATTCATTCTTCCTGTTTGTTCAGGTGAAATGTATGCTAAAGTACCTTCTAAAATACTGGGACTAGTAAGAAATTGGACTTCTCTTGGTAGGAGAGAGGCTATACTAAAGTCGATCAGTTTCACCTCAAAGGTGATGGGATCTATGAGAATATTAGCTGGTTTTATATCTTTGTGAATCACACGGTTGCGATGCAAGTCAGATATAATCGTACTAAGTTGAATGGCAATTTGAAGAAATTCAGGAATCGTTAACTCTCTTATGGTTTCGTGTTTGCCACCAAAGTTCATATAATCAGAGAGAGTAACACCGCTAAAATCTTCCATAACTAGCGCGTAACCGTTGCGATATTTTTCTAAGCTATAAGGTTTTATAATGCCAGGAATGTCTAAGTTTTTGGTAATGGTGTATTGATTGCGGAATTCTGTGATCTCACTGAAGGTTGGGTATTCATTCCGCATGAGTTTAATAGTAACGGGTTTTTGGTCTTGCTCTTTAATCCCTCGACACACTACGGTTTTGGTACCTGAGTATATTTGCTCAAATATTTGGTACCCGGGCAAAAATTCTGAAGCATGAAAAGATACTTGCATCTGCTGTATTGCTCATAGTCATATTTCGATTTAGTATTCCCGTTACTGTGGTGAACCTTATTATCCCATGTCAGAAAAATAATATTGAATAGATTTTTGAGATTTTTACTTAAAACCCTCTATTTTTGCTTACCTTTGAAACAAAGCTATTTCAACCTCTCCTAATTCTAATCTTAATAAGCAATGAGTTATATAGCAAAGAAGAGGCTATTAATTGCGTGAAATCACTACACCGTCAATTATCCCTATACTTGCTACTAATTTGTTGCGGTAATTACAGATTCTTGCTCATTATTACAGTTTCTTGCTATCGAACGATCCTGTTAGTACAAGTATGAGAATCGAGCTATCCTATAGGATAAGCAAGGCTCTTACAACATAAGATTTCTTTCCATTTCCTTCTCCTATACGATCGCACTATGCGATAAGCGTGGTTACCTAAGTACAAGAGGATAAGCTAACCAAGACAAAAGCGGTACTGAGTTTTTACTTTTCCTTAGCTCTATTAGCTCAGACAAATAAATAAACAACGTTAAAACACCGCCATAGGTTATACTTTGCGGTGAAGTACTAATTTCAGAAAAATTTATAGAGTGTATTAACAAAATTAATTAAAAGCACTCTACTTACTATTTAGCACGCATCTGTTTATTGTTTTTTTAAAACTAACTATGAACTTTTTTGAGAAATTGAGCGGCGCGATCGCGAAGAATCAAAGTCTGCTATTTGTAGGATTAGATCCCAATTTAGAGATGATGCCCACTTACTACGCATCTTCTGATATAATGTCATCTTTATTAGATTGGTTGCAATTTATAATTTCTGAAACATCTAATAAAGTTTGTGCTTATAAACCTACACTTGGGTTTTACGAAGCTTTAGGTGTTCCGGGCTTAGAACTGCTACACAAAATCCTAGCAACTATACCTGCAGATATTCCAGTCATTCTAGATACCAAACACAACGACTTGAATACGGGCACAATGTTTGCCCGTACCGTCTTTTCACAATGGGGTGTAGATGCAATTACTGTCACTCCTTATGCAGGACAAGACAATGTAGCACCGTTTTTATTGTATCCAGAGAAGGCAGTGTTTGTTTTATGCTGTACTTCTAATCCTGCGGCTGCCACTTTCCAGGAATATCCTACAAATCCAACAGAGTTACCTCTTTATTTACAAGTAGCAAAGGAATCCAAAAATTGGGGAACACCAGAACAATTATGTTTAGAAGTAGGAACTACGAAACCTGATATCTTAGCGCGAATCCGCACAATTGTTCCTGAGCGAATCATTATGGCTCGTAGCATCTGGGGAGAGAAAAACATTCTTCCCAAAATATTAACGTCTGGTTTAACTGCAAGCGGCGATGGGTTACTCATTCCTGTTCCTCAAGACATTTTAGGGCACTCAGATTTATCAAAGCAAGTCCAGTCTTTACAAGAGCAAGTTAATCAAGTCAGAAATGAAATTATCCGTGATGCTTCTAGCTGTTCTGTGTGGTTACCTGATGTTTGTTTTTTAAATCAACACCCTCACCAAGAATTGATTTTACAACTGTACGATATTGGCTGCATTATGTTTGGCAAATTTGTCCAAGCATCAGGAGCTACATTCCCTTATTACATTGACTTACGCAAAATCATTTCCAATCCCCAACTTTTTAATCAAGTTCTCAGCGCATATGAGGAAATTTTACAAACTCTTACCTTTGATAGGTTAGCAGGTATTCCTTACGGTTCTCTGCCTACTGCCACTGGTTTATCATTACGTCTTCATTGCCCAATGATTTTTCCTCGGAAAGAAGTGAAAGCACATGGTACTCGGAGACTAATTGAAGGTGAATTTAATCCTGGAGAGAAGGTTGTGGTAGTTGATGATATTCTCATCAGTGGTAAAAGCGCAATGGAAGGAGCAGAAAAATTGAAATCAGCTGGATTAAATGTTGATGATATTGTGGTATTAATTGATCATGGTCAAGGTGTACAAGATAGATTACGCGAAAATGGATATCAAGCTCACGCAGTCTTAAAGCTTTCGGAAATTATAGAAACTTTGTATCAAGCTGGAAGAATCAACGAAGAAGAATTTAATTCGTTTTATCAGGAATGATATGGGGATAGGGCATGGGGCATAGGGCATGGGGCATGGGGCATGGGGCATGGGGCATGGTCAATAAAAAATAAGAAATTTAGTGCCTAGGGAGAGGTTTTTATTATATATCTATATTTAGAAGCAAACTTTCTTTCCAATGAGCCGTAGTAGCTTCTTTGTTGCCCATTGCCCCATGCCCTATGCCCTATCCCCCAAAAATGACCTTTTCTCTGAATAAACTGCTTCAATGGTTAATTCTAACACTGCTATTTCCTTTAGTTTTTCTCAATGGTTGGCTAGTGTTTCATATTTTTCACTACTTTCAACCATTAGTAACTATTTTTATCTTAGCAACTCTGTTGGCTTTTATTTTGAATTACCCTGTTTCTCTTTTAGAGCAACGTGGGGTTAAACAAAACTATGCTGTAGGATTAGTCTTTGTATTAAGTTTAGTGATTCTTATAGGTTTGGGTATTACCGTCGTACCTGTTGTGTTGCAGCAGTTTCATGAGATGGGTAAACTACTTCCTGAATGGATTGATTCCAGTGAACAAAAACTATTCCTACTCAATAATTGGACTGCGAATCATGGATTAAAAGTTAATTTAAATCAGTTGATGGCTCAAATAACAAACCGCTTACCTAACGAGTTTGAGCATTTAGCAGATACACTGTTTAGTTTATTGTTAGAAACTATAGATAGTATTTCTGAGGCATTAATTACATTAGTTTTGACTTTTTATCTTTTATTAGATGGTGGGAGGGTTTGGCAAGGTTTGTTTAAGAGATTACCTTGGAGTTTTAGTCAGCAAATACAACAGTCTCTTCAGCAAAATTTTCAAAATTATTTAATTGGTCAGGTAGCATTAGCTTTATTAATGGGATTTTCACAGACATTAATGTTTCTAGTTTTCAAAGTTCCATTCGGATTACTTTTTGGTTTGGGAATTGGAATTATGAGCTTAATTCCCTTTGGTGATGTTATTAGTCTTGCGATTATCATTTTAATAATAGCTTCACACGACTTTTGGCTAGCAACAAAAGTGCTAGTTGCTGCTGTTGTCATTGACCAGTTAATCGATCAAGCGATCGCACCTCGACTTTTAGGGAGTTTTACAGGAATTCGACCAATATGGGTAGTTATTTCCTTACTAGTAGGAACTTATCTTGGAGGAGTATTGGGATTGCTGATTGCTGTACCTGTAACTGCTGTTATTAAGGATTTGTTAGACAAATGGTCTTCTATTCCTAGCGAAGGCGATAATACTGCTGAGAATTCACAAGCAAACGACACTAACGTGATCACTTCGTATCCACAACCGTAACGGCTGACATCCCTGGAATAATTCGAGACTCATAACCTTGAATACTCTGTTTATCAAATAAGATTTTGACTGGAATTCGTTGTTTATCACTGGTATTACCTGTGGGTTGATTGCCAACAGAAAGTGGTGACACACTGTCTACTTTACCTTTAAAATGCCGACTAGGAAAAGCATTAATTTTAATATCTACGTTTTGACCAGGCTGTATTTTTTCTAACTGATTTTCTCGAAAGTTTGCCACAATCCAGGGATCCGGTTGCACTATCGTCATTAGGGTTTGTCCTGGCTGTATCATTTGCCCTAATTGGACATTTTTATTACTAACTTTTCCTGCAACTAGGGTGCTGATGTTTGTATAAGATAACTGGAGTTCGGCTTTTTTTACATCCGCTTGCTTTTGCGCGATCGCAGCTAGTGCTGCCTTGTACTTTTGCTGATTAATCTCCCTTTGCTGGCTAATATTTTTAGCTTGTATCATCCTGCGTTTTTGAGCAGCCTGTTTTGCTTGGCTATTCTTAGCTGGTATTGGCTCTGGTTCAGGAGCATTAAGTACTAAATTATCGAGATTTTTCTGGGCTAATGCAGCTTGGAGTTTAGCTAATTCTAAAGATGCTTTTGCTTGCGTTAAAGATATGAGGTAATCACGCGGATCAAGGGTAACCAATACATCTGAAGGAGAAACCACTTGGTTTTCACTAACAGCAATATTGGTCACTCTTCCCCCTATGCTGGAAGATAGCGGTTGAATATCTGCGCTAACGTAGGCGTTATCGGTTTTCTGATACCTTCCGGGGTGCTGGTTATTATACTGGTATCCGTATATTCCAGTTGCGATCGCTCCTGCACCTAACACAACTCCCAATCCCAATTTTAATAGCAGAGGTCTACTACTTGGGCGAGGTTTGGCAACGTTATTGTTTGAGTCTGTGGGAGCGACATCTATCACTCCCTTCTTTAAATCTGGGACTTGCTTGGTTTGTTCTGAAGAATTTAGGCGTTTCATAAGGAACCTGAATCTAAGCACCAATAGAGAATTTTTTGCAGAAACATTGATAATCAGCAAACTAGTAAAACAGGCGAGCAAAAAAAGCTACCATTAAAAATCAGTAAAGAGCTTGGAGTATAGAACTTCGTTCTACTTGTGCCTTGTTGTATGACTACGGTAGGCAGGTAAATCAAGATAAAATTTAAACTTGAGTAAAATATCAGTTAAGTAGGTAGGCACAATTAACTTCATTGGTGAAGATAAGTAACTCTTGATAGACAAACAAAGTGTTTAATTAAGTAAGCTTTTTTTTATTCTTCATTCTGCCCTAGGACTACTCAATTAGTCTCTCCAAGAGTTATATTTGTTCCCAGCGTTGAATGAGGATAGTATCAACATTATCAAACCCGCTAATAGTACTTCGTATTTATTCTTATTTTTATTCAAACATAAATATTTGGCCAGCATGTAGCAAAATTAATTCTCTGATTTTCAGTTTCTTGAAGAGATACATAAAGCTGTGAGACGGTTGATTTATTGTAATAACAATTAACATTTACATTGACAAACCTCAATCCGGGTTTTTACTTGCAGATCTAAGTGTTAAAAATATTACACAAATATCGACAGGAACTGCTGTAGTCTAACAAGCAAATTTCATGATTAAGTACACGGATATTTCCCTAATAACCAAGATAAGTTGACACTCATACTTGATCTCAGGCTATTAGTAAACTATGATACATCTAGCTCTCTAATTTTAGAGATGGTAACAGAGATAACAATTTTTTGATTGAGTTCTAAAACACAACTAAGTACTGACCAATTTAATAACCATTGAAACACAGCTAATTACTAACAGCTAAAAGTTAGACAAGAGGAACATGAACAACCGATTAAATAGACAATTTTCATCCCTTAACAAGGAGGTATTTTCCATAATCTTCTTGGGTTTAAGCCTAGCACTGACTCTCGGAACAGTCTGCAATGCTGAAAAACCAGCGCAACCAAAAAAGAATTTAACCCGCTTACCAGCGACACAAAAAGTCGAAACAGTCAGCACTGAGACTAAACCAACAGCAAGACTTGAGGATTGGCGCTTTGTTCCAAAAGCGTCGCAACTAGAAATGACTCTCTCAGCAGCCTCAAAACCTCACTACTTCTACCTTCCTCAACCGTCTCGTATTGTTGTGGATTTACCAGCTACTAAGTTAGGTTCTGTACCCACTAGACAAAATTATTCCGGAACAATTCAAAGTATTCGCGTTTCACAATTAAAAACCGGTGTAACTCGGATTGTTATGGATGTTGCACCAGGAACTTTTGTAGATCCAAAGCAGGTAAAACTGCAACCTATTTCCTTAAACAATCCTACTCATTGGGTGTTACGTCCTTTTCGTACCAGTTACCGTACGCCTTTACCATCAACAAAATATCCGTCTAAAGCCAACTATTTATTGCCAACAACTAGTGCGACACAACTACCAAATAATCAATCTTCTACGACAGGTAGCTATAATCCTCCCCAACCCCCAAATAACCAACCTTCTAGGACAGGTAGCTATAACCCTCCCCAGCCCCCAACTGACCAATCCTTAAGTAAGGATAGTTATAATGCTCAACAATCAGCGAGCTTCAATGTACCCCCGCCAATCACCAATTTGCCCCCAAGTTACTCCAATGTCCAGCAAATGCCGACTGTGAGCGTACCACCCCTGTCTCCTAGAAACTCTGCTCAATTACCCAATAACCCCGTCCTTCCCCCAGCTAATTTCCCAACTCAACCAACAAATCTTGGCAATGTAAATACTACGTCTACACCAGAGTTTCCAGTTCCAACTATCTCCAACTCTCCATCAAATTCTTTCAATCCCAACGTAATTAACTTTGGTCAACCTATCCCAAAATCTATACGGTAAATGGGGATGGGGCATGGGGCATGGGGCATTGGGCATGGGGCATTGCGCATTGGGCATTGGGCAGTGAGGACTGAGTATTATTCGCTCCTCTGCTCCCCTGCTTCCCCTGCTCCCCTGCTCCCCTGCTCCCTACTCCCTACTCACTCTTCCTAAAATCTCTGCGTCTCCTGCGGGGGTGCAACTGCTCCTGGCTGACTGGTAAAGAAGTTTTGAGCAGCTTCGTTTTGGTAAATACATCTAATATCAGGTTTATCGCCATTCAAATCACCCGTGTAGCCGAAGGTGTTTAAGCGATTCTTACATTCTCTTTCTTGTTCGTTTGTTACAAGCTTTCGTTGCTCTAAAATTGCCCAGTTATTCTGACGTAAAACACATCCAGGGCGCATGTTAGGCTGAGCAACGTACACGTTGAACGGGTTGAAAGTTACGAATAGTCTAGCGTCCATCACCACAGCGCTAGCTCCGTACTGGACGCAAAGTTCAGGGTTTGGGGCTTTCGTATCAATATACTCGCGAGAAGCCACATTAGCAGGGGTAAATGTAGCTGTAGAGCTAAAAGCAATACCAATACCTATTCCTAAAACCAGTACCCCTGCCAAAACTGCTATAGTCGTTAAATTAAATATAGAGCCTTGAAAAGCAGACGATTTAGAAGATGGTCTAGAAGTATTTGTGGATCTATCACTATATTTACGTCTCATTGTTGGTTTATCAACTTTGGGTTTTGAATGGCAGGGAGTGGTTTTAACTGCTCTCCCTCCTCTAAGTATGACGATTTTTGCGTGCCTTTGTCTCCCTCTTTTTCAAGTTGAGGTATTTTCTCTGAAATTTAACCACAACTGCTGGCGTAGTGCTTTGGTCATTCGATCTGATTTGGTGAAAAAATTTCGGGTGTCTTAGCTCCAAGAGTAAGGCTCAACCCCAATGCTTCGGTGCATTACAGATTTTGTCCTAACACAACGCCAATATTCGGGGAGGACAGCAACTTTGCACGCCCAGAAAACCTAGTACAGCGCGGCGTAAATAAGCATACCATTCAAAATCTCTGAAAAGCCTACGCCGTATTCCTAACAGAATTTCGAATTTTGAATGAGCGAATTCCGCCTTGCGGTACTAGACCGCAAACTGCCTCAAAAATCCTAACCACAAGAAAGCAATAAAAATAATAGCGCCAACCTATACAGTCGGCGCTAGTGTTTTATTTAAGTCCAGGGAGAATATATATTGTGATGAATTCCCTGTGTTTTAGTATAAAGTGAGTACGATTGGATTAATTACACGGTACTGCTACGAGTCAACAGGTTCCAGATGAAAATAGCAACTATTGCACCAAGAATTGCTACTAGAATACCAGGAATGCTGAGAGTTGAAGCTGCCAGAGCGAAGCGTCCCGTATTAAAGAATACGCCTAGACTACCACCAACAAATGCACCAATGACTCCTAGGATAATTGTTCCCAAAATGCCACCACCTTGATGACCGGGGTAGATAGCTTTGGCAATAGCACCAGCAATTAGACCTAACACAATCCAAGCAAGAATATTCATTGTTCTTCTTTATTTGATAAACGTTTTTTAGTAACAAATACACATTAACATTCACAAGATTGACATCTAATCTACCAACAGTACTAATTACGAATTAACCAGAAGTAAGAATTAAAGAAGGTATTAGAATTCAGAAGCCAGAATCGGGTATTGGGGTGATGAGTCCAGAACTAGCGAGATCTTAGCTTTGGGCTCCTCCTCAATCCTTTTAGCAAAAAAAAAGCCCCCAGCAGGTCTAAGACTAGGGACTGATAAAATTCTTGCTTAGTAATTGCAGTATATGCATTTTCGATTATCGCCCTCCTCTACTTGAAGAATTAAGCTCATTTCTGAATTGGGCTTTTTAATGAGATCGTCTCAAATAATTGAATTCATAAGATAACGGTGTGTTAGCGGATTTAATTTCACGGTAAGATAGCTCTGTGGCTTTGTACAACTAAATTAGAGCATTTTTCGATGCTATGTCTATCCGCTCTGCTGTACCTACAGACATACCCGCACTCCTACCAATGGTTACAAAAATTTGTATATTATACGAATCTTGGGATTCTGCCAAGTTTAACTTTATTCTTGATCCCGAAAAGCGTTATGAGAGATTTTTGAAGCAACTAATTACTGATGAACGCGGCGTATTTTTCGTAGCTGAAGATGAGGATCAACTTGTAGGATTTTTGATAGCAACAGTTGAAAGTGAAACACCAATTTACATTCTAGAAGAATTTGCATTCATTCACGATCTTTGGGTTGAGCCAGAATATCGCCGTAAAGGAATTGCGCGCGATATGATCATGCAGGCTGTTGAACACTTTCGTCAGATAGGTATTGAGCAAATTCGCTTAGACACGGCGGCTGTTAATCAACCAGCAAGGCGATTGTTTGCATCCTGTGGTTTTCGGATTAGTACTGTAGAAATGCTCAAAGAGTTAGATCAATTAGTAGAGGAGAGTAAATGAGTCACCTACTCTCCTCTTGTTACTAGCTGGCTAGCAGAGTTTTTTCTAAAGGTGTCCACCGGAAGGCGCGATCGCCACCTTTTTCAATGACAACTTTCACTCGTGGCTCAAGTTTAGGCAAATTAGCCAAAAACTCAAGCTCTTGATCTGAAAGGATATATCCTTCAATAATCCACAACACCAAGCCTTTTGACTTTGGTGGGAGCTGTTCTAGTTGGTAAGTAACTATTGGTGGTACATAGTATCTGTAGCCGACTGCTGCACCACTACCAGTACTTTTTTTACCCAGATGAGGAGGTCTAACTCCATGAACTCCAGTGAGATAGGCTGCTACGTCGCCCAGACCCCTAGCACTAATGTGAAGAGTCACATAGCCTGCTGCACGTAGTCGCCTTCTGTACCGACCTTCAAAACCTCCTTCTAGAGGTACGTAAACACCAAGCGCGCCAAATTTTTCCAAATCGCGGATTAAACCGTTGCCAGTGGTAATCAGTGCCATAGATTGATTATTGTGTTATCCCACTTCTATATTATGGGGCATGGGGCATCGGGCATGGGGCATCGGGCACAGGAGCATCCCAATTTTGCAAAAAGACGGTAGTGGGACTCGGAAAGCTCCCTACTTTATTACTGAAGCGGGCAGGATGCCCGGACTACAAAATAAAGTAAATTTAGATATTTGGGGTACGGGGTATAGAAACGGGAAAATAGAATTATAGAGATAAAGTTCTTACCCAATGCCCCATGCCCAATGCCCCATGCCCCATGCCCAATGCCCCATGCCCCATGCCCAATTTTAAAAAAATTCTAGACAAATATAAATAGATGGGCTAAACTATTAGATTGTGACTAAAGATTAGAATTAGAATGCCATCTTGCATTTTTATGCTGGTTTTACCTTGACAAGTTGGTTAATAAATTCCAAATTAGGGTAAACTGGCACAGAATGATCTTAAAAGGCTGGTAAACTAAAAACACATTGAAGTAGTCATTAACTTAGAAGTCTTTGGTTGAAAGACCAATGCTAAAGTGAAGAGCCCACCTTGAAAAGCGGGGTGGCTATAAGGGTAATCCTTAAAGGGTTACAGGAGTTAGGGAAAACACCTAAACCTCCAACTGCTCTGTAAAACCTTTTATGAACTAGGTTCGGACTTGTTCTAAAAGAAGGCGGAGTAAATCAAACAAGGGAACTCCCACTGAGTGGAGTATCCTATTCAGTGGTGTGTACTTTCACGGTAGAGTTAGTATAGTAGAATCTGAGCAGTCATGTTCGTTTTCAGCGGGACGTAAGTCTCAGTTAATGGATACTAAGCGGATAGCAGTTCGTTTAAGTCCTACTACAACTAAAAGTGCCAGAGCAATTGCTTGGATGACAGCAATGCTGCACAAAGCGCAAAGCTACAAAACCTTGCAAAAAAAATCCGGAAGTTAGGAAGGCTACTTTAGCTTTTCTGATTAAAGTGTTGGTAGAAACTACCAACAAAGTAGAAATGGGTGCAGACAGCGCGGAAGTTTCATCTGCTAAACCTAAGCAGTATAGACTTCATACCTGTTATTCCCAAAAATAAGCATCCGCAACAAAAGCTAAACAAGGAGAGCCAGTAACTGTGTCTGTAGGTATTCTCGGCACCAAACTGGGCATGACCCAAATATTCGACGAAGCGGGAGTAGCTATTCCTGTGACCGTTGTTCAAGCGGGACCATGCACCATTACACAAGTTAAAACAAAACAGACCGACGGTTACTCCGCCATTCAAGTAGGCTATGGCGAAGTGAAGCCAAAGGCTCTGAACAAACCATTGTTGGGTCATCTTGCAAAATCCTCTGCCCCAACAGTGCGTCATCTGAAGGAGTATCACATAGAGAATGAGAGTGATTACTCTTTAGGTCAGCAAATAAAAGCTGATATTTTTTCAGCCGGTCAAATTGTAGACGTAGTTGGTACAAGTATCGGTCGCGGCTTTGCAGGTAACCAGAAACGCAATAACTTTGGTCGCGGACCTATGTCACATGGTTCCAAAAACCACAGAGCGCCTGGTTCTATCGGTGCGGGTACAACTCCCGGTCGTGTCTATCCCGGAAAGCGGATGGCAGGACGCTTGGGTGGTAAACGTATCACAATTCGCAAATTGACCATAGTGCGAGTGGATCCAGAACGTAATTTATTGCTGATCAAAGGAGCTGTTCCTGGTAAAGCTGGAGCGCTCTTGAGTATTCTGCCTGCAAAGAAAGTTGGTAAGTAGTTAATAAGTGCCTACCAACAACCTACTAGTAACAACAAACAAAAATGGTTGAGTGTATAGTTAAAAATTGGCAAGGAGAGCAAGTCGGAGAAAAAACGCTCGACTTGAAAGTAGCCAAAAAAGAAACAGCGGCTCATATTGTGCACCGCGCTTTGGTACGACAAATGACCAATGCTCGCCAAGGAACCGCTAGTACAAAAACCCGCTCCGAAGTTAGAGGTGGTGGTCGTAAACCTTGGCGTCAGAAAGGTACTGGTCGTGCTCGTGCTGGTTCTATTCGTTCACCACTGTGGCGTGGTGGTGGTGTCATCTTTGGACCAAAGCCAAGAGACTATAACCTAAAGATGAACCGCAAAGAGCGTCGTCTAGCACTGCGGACAGCATTTGCCGATCGCGTAGACGATTTGATTGTGGTAGAAGAATTTAGCGAACAGCTATCACGTCCCAAAACAAAAGATTTGGTGAGCGCGATCGCTCGTTGGGGCGCTGCACTAGATAAGAAAACATTGTTAATTCTCGCAGAGTGTCCAGACAATATTTATTTGTCAGCTCGTAACATCGAGAATTTGAAGCTACTAAGCGCAGATCAGCTAAATGTTTACGATTTGCTCCACGCAGAGAAAATAATCGTAACTGCATCAGCACTTGAAAAAATTCAGGAGGTCTACAGTGACTAACTTTGACCCCCGCTACTTAGCCGACTTAGTGCGTCGCCCAATAGTGACTGAAAAGGCGACTATATTAATGGAGCAAAACAAATACACTTTTGAAGTGACTCCAAAAGCAACTAAGCCAGAAATAAGAGCCGCCATTGAAAATCTATTTGATGTCAAGGTCGAAAAAGTAAATACCCTCAACCCACCGCGCAAAAAGCGGCGTGTTGGCAAATTTATTGGATACAAACCGCAATATAAACGAGCGATCGTTACAGTTGCTGCATCCGATGTAGAAAAGGTTAGACAAATTTTATTCCCAGACGTTTAATTCAGTTGGTGGTTGAAAGTTGGTGGTTAGTAGTCACCAAATTAACAACCAACCAAACAACCAACAACTAACAACTAATAACTAACAAGAATTATGGGTACTCGTTCTTTTCGCCCTTATACTCCCAGTACTCGTCAGGTAACAATATCCGATTTTTCGGAAATCACAAAAACCGAGCCTGAAAAATCTCTAACAGTACATATACATCGCTCCAAAGGTCGGAATAATCAAGGGCGTATCACCAGCCGTCGTCGTGGTGGTGGACACAAGCGTCTTTACCGTATTATCGACTTCAAGCGGGATAAGCGCGGTATACCTGCTAAAGTAATAGCGATCGAATACGATCCTAACCGCAACGCAAGAATTGCCCTCGTAGAATACCAAGATGGCGAAAAGCGTTATATAATCCAGCCCAATGGTTTGACTGTCGGCAAAACAATTATTGCTGGACCAGAATCTCCCATTGAAGACGGGAATGCTTTACCCCTGGCTAACATTCCTTTAGGTACCACCATCCACAACGTAGAACTTAAACCAGGTAAAGGCGGTCAAATTGTTCGCTCTGCTGGTGCTAGCTCTCAGCTTGTGGCAAAAGAAGGTAACTATGTTACTCTCAAGTTACCTTCTGGAGAAGTGCGCATGGTGCGTAGAGAATGCTACGCCACTATTGGACAAGTCGGTAACATTGAAGCTAGAAACCTAAGTTTAGGTAAAGCAGGGCGCAACCGCTGGAAAGGTCGCCGTCCCTCTGTGAGAGGAAGCGTAATGAACCCAGTAGATCACCCACATGGTGGTGGTGAGGGTAGAGCACCAATCGGTAGATCCGGACCTGTAACACCTTGGGGTAAACCCGCTTTAGGTTTAAAGACACGCAAGCCTAAGAAACCAAGTAGCAAGTTGATTGTACGTCGTCGCCGTAAATCTTCTAAGCGTGGTCGCGGTGGTCGCGAGTCATAAAAACAGTGAACAGTCAACAGTTATCAGTAAGCAAGGCGTATTGTGCGGTGATAACTGATAACTGAATACTGTCTGATTTGGTTATTTTTAACAACTAACACCCACTAACAAACCAACATCTAACAAAACTATGGGTCGTTCTCTAAAAAAAGGTCCTTTCGTTGCGGACCATCTTTTAAAGAAAATTGAAAAGCTCAACGAAAGCAACAAAAAAGAAGTTATAAAAACTTGGTCGCGGGCTTCAACAATTTTGCCCGACATGGTAGGTCATACCATCGCTGTATACAACGGTCGTCAGCACGTCCCAGTTTTTGTATCAGACCAAATGGTGGGACACAAATTGGGAGAATTTGCTCCTACACGTACTTATAGAGGTCACTCTAAGAGCGACAAAAAAGCAGGTAGATAACCGCTTCGCGGAAGTCAAAAGTCAAAAGTCAAAAGTCAAAAGTTAAATAGCTTTTATACTGGGCTTTATGATTGCTTCAATTAGTAGCTTGGTTTCCGCAAAAGGGTAGTAGATAGTTAATTGTTAGTGGTTAGTAGCTAATGAAAACTAACAACTAATAAAAATGGAGAAATTATGGCTACTGATACTAAAAAAGAAGTAAAGGCGATCGTTCGTTATGTGCGCATGTCCCCCTTTAAAGTGCGTCGTGTGCTCGACCAAATTCGGGGGCGTTCATACCGCGATGCTCTGATTATCCTGGAATTTATGCCTTATCGAGCCTGCGAACCAGTGTTGAAGGTTCTCAGAAGCGCCGCAGCTAATGCTGAGCATAACGTTGGGTTAGATCGAGCTGACTTGATAATTACCCAAGCATACGCTGATCAAGGTCCCGTATTAAAACGATTCCAGCCAAGAGCACAAGGTCGCGCTTACCAGATTCGCAAACCAACGTGTCACATCACCGTGGCTGTTGCTGCTGCTGGTGAATAAACCTATCTATAAAAAATTAAGAAGGAAGTATTTGTGGGACAGAAAATTCATCCAGTAGGTTTCCGTTTAGGTATTACCCAAGAACATCAATCCCGTTGGTTTGCTGTTCCTGATCGCTATCCAGAACTTTTACAAGAAGACCACAAACTCCGTGGATATATAGAAGAAAAACTGGGTAGATACGCTCAAAACAATGCTGGAATTTCTGAAGTTCGAATTGAGCGTAAAGCAGACCAAATTGATTTGGAAGTACGCACAGCAAGACCTGGTGTAGTCGTTGGTCGTGGTGGTCAAGGAATCGAATCATTACGTACCGGACTACAGCAACTGTTAGGTAGTCATCGCCAAATTCGTATCAACGTAGTTGAAGTTCAACGAGTTGACGCTGATGCTTACTTAATTGCTGAATACATTGCTCAGCAGTTGGAACGCCGGGTTTCTTTCCGCCGAGTTGTAAGACAAGCCATTCAACGTGCTCAACGTGCTGGTGTACAAGGGATCAAAGTTCAAGTGAGTGGTCGCCTCAACGGAGCAGAAATTGCTCGAACAGAGTGGACTCGTGAAGGTCGAGTACCTCTACACACCCTACGGGCTGATATTGACTACTCTTACTGCACAGCCAAAACAGTCTACGGGATTCTTGGCATTAAGATCTGGGTGTTTAAAGGAGAAATTATTCCAGGACAGGAAGAAGTTCCCCCACCACCATCAAACCGCGAACGTGAACCCCGCCGCCGTCAACAACAAAGACGTCGCCAACAATTTGAAGACCGTTCAAATGAAGGATAACCGCTCTGCGGAAGTCAAAAGTCAAAAGTCAAAAGTCAAAAGTCAAAAAAATGCTTGTGGCATTTGAATGAAGATTTTAAACCCTTCATTCGCTCGCCAATCTAAAGAATTCACGCGCTTATTCTGACTCCTGACTCCTGACTCCTGAATTCTTTTTTATTAACGAATCATGTTAAGTCCTAGAAGAACGAAATTTCGCAAACAACAGCGCGGACGGATGGAGGGAATGGCTACACGCGGTAGCACCCTAAATTTTGGAGATTTTGCGCTCCAGGCTTTAGAGCCAGCTTGGATAACCTCCCGTCAAATAGAAGCTTCTCGTCGAGCAATGACCCGTTATATCAGACGGGGTGGTAAAATCTGGATTCGTATTTTCCCAGATAAGCCTGTAACGATGCGTCCCGCAGAAACCCGGATGGGTTCCGGTAAAGGTTCACCAGAGTTTTGGGTTGCTGTGGTTAAACCAGGACGGATTTTATTTGAAATTGCTGGTGTTCCCGAAGCAACAGCTCGTGAAGCGATGCGCTTAGCAGCTTATAAATTACCAATCAAAACTAAGTTCATTTTGCGCTCTCAAGAAGAGCCACAGGTGTAAGTTATGGCTTTTCCCAAGATTTCAGAAGCAAGAAGTTTAAGTGATCAAGAACTCGCTGATGAAATTGTTGCCGTCAAGAAGCAACTATTTCAACTACGTCTACAAAAAGCAACTCGACAACTAGAAAAACCTCACCAGTTCAGACACGCTAGACATCGTTTAGCTCAATTACTAACAGTAGAGGGTGAACGTTTAAGATCAGCAGCAAGTCAACAACCCGCTAAGGAAGAATAGGAGATTATGGCAGTTAAGGAACGAGTTGGCTTGGTAGTTAGCGATAAAATGCAAAAAACGGTGGTTGTTGCTGTAGAAAACCGCGCTCCCCATCCTAAATACGGCAAAATTGTCGTTAACACCCAGCGTTACAAAGCGCACGATGAAGAAAATAAGTGCAAAATAGGCGATCGCGTTCGTATTCAGGAAACTAGACCCCTGAGTAAAACAAAACGCTGGCAAGTGACAGAAATTTTAACTGTCAGAAATAGCTAAATTTCTCAGTTGTTAGTTGTCTAACAACAAAAAGAAGGAAAAAAACCAGTGATTCAACCTCAAACGTATCTTAATGTCGCAGATAACAGCGGTGCTCGTAAACTGATGTGCATCCGCGTTTTAGGCGCAGGTAACCGCCGTTATGGCTTTGTGGGCGATAAAATTATCGCCGTTGTTAAAGACGCTATTCCCAACATGGCTGTGAAAAAATCAGATGTTGTGGAAGCTGTGATTGTCCGTACTCGCCACAATATCAATAGAGACAGTGGGATGAGTATCCGTTTCGACGACAACGCCGCTGTTATCATCAACAAAGATGGTAACCCTAGAGGAACGCGGGTGTTTGGTCCAGTCGCACGGGAACTACGTGACAAGAACTTCACAAAAATAGTTTCTCTGGCTCCGGAGGTATTGTAATGGGTATTAAAAAGCCTCAGCCAAAAGTCTTCTATAAAATGCACGTTAAAACTGGAGATACCGTGCAGGTAATTGCTGGGAAAGACAAAGGCAAAGTTGGTGAAGTGATTAAAGCTCTTCCTGAACTTAGTAAAGTCGTTGTCAAAGGTGTAAATATTAAAACTAAGCACGTTAAACCTCAGCAAGAAGGTGAATCTGGACGCATTGTCACTCAAGAAGCACCAATCCACAGTTCTAACGTAATGCTCTACTCAACTAAGCAAAACGTTGCAAGCCGCATTTGTTACACCTTCACCGAAGAAGGTAAGAAAGTACGGATGCTTAAGAAAACTGGCGAAATTCTTGATAAATAGCTTAGTGTCTATAACAACTATCATTTTCTCTGACCAAGCCCAGAGATCATCGAAACTAAAACTATGGCAACGACAAGACTCAAAAAGGTATATCACGAGACAATAGTTCCTAAACTAATGAAGGACTTTCAGTACACCAACATTCATCAAGTGCCAAAGTTGGTGAAGGTAACTGTTAACCGAGGTTTAGGAGAAGCAGCTCAGAATGCTAAATCGCTCGAAGCTTCTATAAATGAGATTGCACTAATTACCGCTCAAAAACCCGTAGTTACAAGAGCTAAGAAGGCGATCGCTGGCTTCAAGATTCGTCAAGGTATGCCCGTTGGTATCATGGTCACTCTACGAGGTGAAAGGATGTACGCCTTTCTTGACCGTTTAATCAGCTTGGCATTACCTAGAATCCGTGACTTTCGCGGTATTAGTCCTAAAAGCTTTGATGGTCGTGGTAATTATACTCTGGGTGTCAGGGAGCAACTGATTTTTCCAGAAGTAGAATACGACAGTATCGATCAAGTCCGTGGTATGGATATTTCGATCATCACCACAGCTAAGAATGACGAAGAAGGTCGTGCTTTACTCAAAGAAATGGGAATGCCTTTTCGGGATCAATAAGTTCATTTAAAGAGGGATCGATGGCGGCAAACGACACAATTGCAGATATGCTAACGCGCATCCGCAATGCAAACCTAGCGCGGCATCAAACTACACAAGTGCCAGCGACAAAAATGACACGTAGTATTGCTAGAGTACTACAAGAAGAAGGTTTTATTTCAGAATTTGAAGAAGCAGGAGAAGGTGTAAAACGTAACCTAGTGATTTCCCTGAAATATAAGGGTAAAAATCGCCAGCCACTTATTAACACCTTGAAGCGAGTCAGTAAACCTGGTTTACGCGTGTACTCCAACAAAAAAGAATTGCCAAGGGTATTAGGTGGTATTGGTATTGCCATTATTTCTACACCGAGTGGTATTATGACCGACCGAGAAGCACGGCGTCAAAACTTGGGTGGTGAAGTACTTTGTTACGTTTGGTAGTGGTTAATAACTAAACAAAAGGAGAGTTATGTCTCGAATTGGTAAACGTCCAATTACGATTCCCGCCAAGGTACAAGTAAGTTTTGATGGCACAAAGGTTCTTGTTAAAGGTCCTAAAGGTGAACTTTCCCGTGATCTACCATCTAATGTAATTGTCTCCCAAGAAGGAGAAGAGTTGCAGGTCGCGCGTCGGGATGATTCCCGCACTTCAAGACAATTACATGGTTTGTGCCGTACCTTAGTTGCCAATATGGTGGAAGGAGTTTCCAAAGGTTTTCAGCGTCGTTTGGAAATTCAAGGGGTTGGCTACCGCGCACAAGTCCAAGGTCGAAACTTAGTTTTGAACATGGGTTATAGCCATCAAGTGAACATTGCTCCCCCGGATGGGATTCAGTTCGCTGTAGAAAATAACACTAACGTTATTGTTAGTGGCTATGACAAAGAAGTGGTAGGTAACACAGCCGCTAAAATCCGCGATGTTCGTCCGCCAGAACCTTATAAGGGTAAAGGTATTCGCTATGCAGGTGAAGTGGTAAGACGTAAAGCTGGAAAAACTGGTAAGAGTGGTAAGAAGTAAAAAATGAAGCTGACTCGTAGAGAATCAAAGCACCGTCGCCATCGACGCGTCCGTGGTAAAGTTAATGGCTCTCCAGAGCGTCCACGGTTGTGTGTATTTCGCTCTCATGAGCATATTTATGCTCAGGTGATTGATGATACGCAACATCATACCTTAGTGGCAGCCTCAACTGTAGAACCAGACTTGAAGTCGAAGTTATCTTCAGGTGGGACTTGTGATGCTTCTGTTGCAGTAGGTAAGTTGATAGCAGAGCGATCGCTCGAAAAAGGCATCACGAAAGTCGTTTTTGATCGTGGTGGTAACCTTTATCACGGTCGTATCAAAGCATTGGCTGAAGCAGCACGTGAAGCTGGTTTAAACTTTTAAATCAGTCAAAAGTCTCGAGACTATTGACTATTGACACAAGGTACATATTATGGCAACAAATCGTCGTAAAGCTAACCGTACGAAGAAAGAAGAAACCAATTGGCAAGAACGGGTCATTCAGATCCGTCGGGTAAGCAAGGTTGTTAAAGGTGGTAAAAAACTCAGCTTCCGCGCGATCGTTGTTGTCGGTAATGAACGCGGTCAAGTAGGCGTTGGAGTAGGTAAAGCCTCAGATGTAATTGGTGCTGTGAAAAAAGGTGTCGCCGATGGCAAAAAACATCTTATTGACATCCCCATCACCAAATCTAACTCTATTCCTCATCCAGTAGATGGTACTGGCGGTGGTGCTAAAGTCATCATGCGTCCCGCTGCACCAGGTACAGGGGTAATCGCAGGTGGTGCTGTTAGAACAGTACTTGAGCTTGCAGGAGTTCGTAACATCCTAGCTAAGCAACTTGGCTCTAATAATCCTCTGAACAATGCGAGAGCAGCAGTTAACGCTCTATCCACACTCCGTACCTTTGGAGAAGTAGCAGAAGACAGAGGCATTCCCATTGAAAAACTTTACATTTAAATGGGCATAGGGCATGCATGGGGCATGGGGCAATGTAATTAATATTGTCTGAGTTGCTGGTGATGTGGAAAATACACTCACAAGGCAATAACTAAAGAATGTAAATAAACATTACGAATTGTAAATTAATGTTTCAATTATGAGACTAAATGATGTTCGACCGCAAAAAGGCTCTAAGAAACGCCCCCGTCGTTTAGGTCGGGGTGTTGCCGCAGGTCAAGGCGCAAGTGCAGGTAAAGGGATGCGTGGTCAGAAAGCTCGCTCTGGTAGCAGCACTAGACCCGGTTTTGAAGGTGGTCAACAGCCATTGTACCGCCGTATACCTAAGCTCAAAGGCTTCCCCCTGATTAATCGTAAGCAGTACACTACGATTAATGTAGAAAAGCTAGCCTCCCTTCCTGCTAATACAGCAGTTACACTGACTTCCTTAAAGGAAGCAGGTATTCTAACTGCGTCAAAGGGACCCTTGAAAATTTTGGGGAATGGAGAATTAAACGTTCCTCTCACCGTGCAAGCGGCGGCTTTTACAGGTACAGCTCGTAGCAAAATTGAGGCAGCTGGCGGGAGTTGTGAAGTTGTACAGTGAAAAGGAGTCAGGATTCAGAATTCAGAATTCAGGAGTCCTTTTGACTTTTGACTTTTGACTTTTGACTTCCCCGGAGGTGTTGCGCCTCACGTCACTATCAAGGTAACTCTCTATGACTATGATCAGTCGAGATAAAGGTCCAACAGCTCAAGAAACTTTTATGCAGATGGCGCAAGCCGCAGGCTTGCGAGGTCGGCTACTTGTCACTTTGGGTATTTTATTTTTGATTCGTATGGGTATACATATACCCATACCTGGAATTAATCGAGCGCAGTTTGCTGAAGCAATCCGAGGCAATAACCAGATATTAAGCTTTTTGGATATCTTTTCTGGAGGTGGACTTTCGGCTTTGGGAGTCTTTGCTTTAGGAATATTGCCTTATATTAACGCCTCGATTATCATCCAATTGCTGACTGCTGCTATCCCATCTTTAGAAAATTTACAGAAAAATGAAGGTGAAGCAGGAAGGCGTAAAATTTCCCAGATTACCCGTTATGTGTCTCTGGGTTGGGCAATTATTCAAAGTACATTCCTAGCAGCTTTCTGGCTTAAGCCTTTTGCCTTTCATTATGATGCTTTGTTCGTTGCGGAAACAGCGATCGCTCTCGTGGCTGGTTCGATGTTCGTAATGTGGGCATCAGAGGTAATTACAGAGCGGGGTGTGGGTAACGGAGCATCTTTGTTGATTTTTGTCAACATTGTCGCCACATTGCCAAAAGCTTTGGGTGACACGATTTCATTTGTGGAATCTGGAAGTAGAGAAACAGTAGGTCGCGTTGTTGTTCTACTGTTGCTGTTCCTTGCCACAATTGTTGGAATTGTGTTTGTACAGGAAGGAATGCGTCGCATCCCAATTATTTCAGCTCGTCGTCAAGTAGGTCGTCGGGTTTTGGCTGAACAACGTAGTTTCTTACCTCTACGACTCAATCAGGGCGGAGTTATGCCAATTATTTTTGCAGCCGCCATCCTGAGTTTGCCTCTTTTGGTAGAAAATTTTATCAAGAATCCAGAATATTCAAACATCGTTAGAACATATCTCATTCCTGGCGGTTCAGGAGCATGGGTGTATGCGATTGTTTACCTAGTTTCAATTGTTTTCTTTAGCTACTTCTATTCTTCGTTGATTGTAAACCCAGTGGATGTAGCACAAAACTTGAAGAAAATGGGTTCTAGTATTCCTGGGATTCGTCCAGGTAAGGCAACAAGTGAGTATATTGAGCGGGTGTTAAATCGGCTCACTTTCTTAGGTGCTATATTTTTGGGTTTGATTGCTATTATTCCAACCGCCGTTGAAACAGCTTTGAAAGTGCCAACCTTTAAGGGATTAGGTGCTACTTCTTTGTTAATTCTAGTCGGTGTGGCAATTGATACATCAAAACAAATTCAGACCTACGTTATCTCTCAGCGCTATGAAGGAATGGTAAAACAATAGTGACGCGATTAATTTTCTTGGGACCGCCTGGATCTGGTAAAGGAACTCAAGCTAAAACATTAGCTGATGGTTGGCGTATTCCCCATATTTCTACGGGAGATATATTGCGGCAAGCCTTAAAAGAGCAAACTCCTTTAGGTGTCGAGGCTCAAAGTTATATGGATAGGGGAGAGTTAGTTCCTGACAAACTCGTAGAGGATATGGTTGCTGAACGGCTTAGTCACCCGGACACTAACTCGGGTTGGCTTCTTGATGGCTTTCCACGTACTGTTAATCAAGCATCGTTTTTAGAGCAATTACTAGATAAACTAGCTCATCGTGGGGTCAAGGTCATTAACCTCGAAGTGCCTGATGATGTTGTTGTAGAAAGGTTACTAGAACGGGGACGAAAAGACGATACTGAAGAAGTCATTCGGCGACGCTTAGAAGTTTACCGGAATGAAACTGCGCCACTGATTAATTATTACAGCGATCGCCTCATACTCTTGAAAGTGAATGGCAATCAATCCCAAGAAGAAGTCACTGATGAAATAAAAAAGGTAATTGCTTCGTAGCTGGAGTTAGTAGTTAGTTGCTACCACAGTATCGCTAACTACTACTACCTAGCCCAAGCAAGATATAGGTGAATTTTGATAAGATATATTAATAAACCGTTGATATATTTTCGGAAATATGTTCTTTTGCAGATGAAACGGCTGCAACTTAACCTGAGACTGTTGATTTGAGGATAAAACAAATTGTCTAAGCAAGACTTAATTGAAATGGAAGGTACGGTCACTGAATCACTGCCAAATGCAATGTTTCGTGTTGACCTAGACAATGGCTTTAATGTGTTAGCTCACATTTCCGGTAAGATCCGCCGTAACTATATCAAGATTTTACCTGGCGATCGCGTCAAGGTAGAGTTAACGCCCTACGACCTGACCAAGGGCAGAATCACTTACCGACTGCGTAAAAAGTAGATTAATAGTCGAATTTTATTCCAGAGGTAAACAAATCACGTTAGTATAATCTAACACTGTTTTTCCCGCTCTTGCATGTAGTAGATCCCAGCCTTCATTACTTAGCTTACATCTATTTTACTCCAGGCGTCGAGATAGGATTCTGAGTCTATATAAATTTAACCTGTTACAACCGGAGAAAGTATAGAATCAAACGTCAATTTCGCACAGGAGCAACTGATTTTATGTAAAGAATTGTATCATAAATCCATTTCCTTGGGTTTTTCAGAAATATTTAATTGCATAATTTCTCAAAAAATGTTATGTTTCTATATTTGGAGTAACTCAGAAAATGAAAGTCAGAGCGTCAGTCAAAAAAATTTGTGAAAAGTGTAACGTGATCCGGCGACGTGGTCGAGTAATGGTGATTTGTATAAATCCCAAGCATAAACAACGTCAAGGATAGCGCCAAGAAATTCAGTAGAAAACAACTGAATAAAGCACAAAAATTAAACCAATAAAGAGCAGTATAGGGAGATATTCATTGTGGCACGTATTGCCGGAGTAGACCTTCCACGTGATAAACGCGTCGAAATCGGTCTAACTTATATTTACGGAATTGGGTTATCGCGCTCAAAAGACATTTTATCTGCTACCGGCGTAAACCCAGATACTCGCGTTAAAGACTTAAGCGATTCCGACGTAGCAGCCCTACGAGCAGAAGTAGAAGAGAACTATCAAGTCGAAGGTGACTTGAGACGCTGGGAAGGCTTGAACATCAAGCGCTTAATAGAAATTGGCACTTACAGAGGGCGTCGTCACCGGATGGGCTTGCCAGTAAGAGGTCAAAGAACTCGCACCAATGCCAGAACTCGACGTGGGAGAAGGCAGACAGTGGCTGGGAAGAAAAAGGCACCAGGCAAATAATACTTTTTGCGCTGGAAAGCGTGCTAACAGGTTATTAGTGTATAGCAGGAAGTGGTGTAGCCCTCAAGAACGAAGGCTTTCCCTAGCAAGCTACTGGTTAAGTTCTTTGCTACGCACATGGGAGCTATTACCATATCGTAGGGTAGGTAGGTTGCCTGACTGGAACTGGCGTTAGCTCGCTTCGTCGTAGAGAGCGTCAAACGAAGGGTTAGTAAGACTTTTGAGCAACTCTCCAAAATTTCCTTCAGCTACCCCAAGGAAAGCAGCCCTTTAGGTGTTTACCAAACCACAACGCTTAACCAACAACTAACACCAAGTTTTACTTTAATCTAAACTACACTCATATGGCGAGACAACCAACTAAAAAAACTGGAAGTAAAAAGCAAAAACGGAACGTTCCAAACGGGATTGCTTTTATCCAGTCTACTTTCAACAATAGCATTGTCACCATTACTGATCAAAATGGGGATGTGATTTCTTGGGCAAGTGCAGGTTCTAGCGGTTTTAAAGGGGCGAAAAAAGGAACACCCTTTGCAGCGCAAACTGCCGCTGAAAGTGCAGCACGCCGAGCAATTGATCAAGGAATGCGCCAAATTGAGGTTATGGTAAGTGGTCCAGGAGCAGGTCGAGAAACTGCTATTCGGGCACTTCAAGGAGCAGGCTTAGAAATCACGCTTATTCGGGATATAACACCGATTCCTCATAATGGTTGTCGTCCACCCAAGCGTCGTCGAGTTTAGACCGAAACTGCTTAGGAAATCAGGACAAAAAGTTCACAAAGAAAGTCACATCAAAAAAGGAGTCAGAAGAGAGAAGTCAGAATGCAGGATGAACGAATGGAGTGTGTCATTTTTGACTTTTGACTTTTGACTTTTGACTTTCCCAAAGGGATGGTGGCCTTCCGTAGAAGCGTAGTGTCTTCCCCCAAGAAGACAAATAAACTTCAAAAACCCAAAACAAAATAAACGCCTACAGACTCTTAGGGACATCCAATCTCATTAATAAACATAGATTTGATAAACCGAGACCTTTAGGACATTAAATAAATTCGGGAGGCAATTGATTTGCCTGCTAGCAGGACCTTAAGACAAGGGAGGCTACTCCGTGGCGCAGTTTCAAATTGAATGTGTAGAATCTAATACTGAAGAAAATAGAACCCAGTACAGTAAATTTATTCTGGAACCCCTGGAGCGTGGTCAAGGAACAACTGTTGGTAATGCTCTAAGACGAATTTTACTGTCAAATTTAGAGGGAACTGCTGTAACTGCTGTGCGGATTGCAGGCGTTACCCATGAGTTTGCCACAGTTCCAGGCGTCAGAGAAGACGTGCTGGAAATCCTTATGAGAATGAAGGAAATTGTTCTAAAAAACTATTCCTCGCAGCCTCAAATTGGTAGGCTACTCGTAACGGGTCCAGCGGTAGTCAATGCGTCCCATTTTGATTTACCCAGTGAAGTAGAAATTATCGATCCAACCCAATATATAGCGACTCTATCAGAAGGAGCAAAGCTAGAAATGGAGTTTCGGATTGAGAGAGGTAAAGGATATCGTACTGTCGAGCGGGGTCGTGAAGAAGCTACATCTTTAGACTTTCTCCAAATAGACTCCGTATTCATGCCAGTTAGAAAAGTTAACTACAGCGTCGAGGAAGCCCGTGGAGATACCGGGATGCAAAAAGACCGACTCCTGTTGGAAATTTGGACAAATGGTAGTGTAACTCCTCAGGAAGCTCTTTCTAGCGCTGCTGCTATCTTAGTAGATCTGTTCAACCCACTGAAAGATATTTCTCTGGAACCAACAGATATAGGATCCGACATTCCAGACGATCCAACTGCTCAAATTCCTATCGAAGAACTACAATTGTCTGTTCGGGCTTATAACTGTCTCAAGAGAGCACAAGTTAACTCTGTGGCAGACTTATTGGATTATACCCAAGAAGACCTGCTAGAAATTAAAAACTTTGGTCAGAAATCAGCAGAAGAGGTAGTTGAAGCATTACAGCGACGTTTGGGCATTACCTTACCCCAGGAAAGATCCAAACCAGCTTAAATCAGTGAACAGTAAACAGTTATCAGTTATCACCGATATAATGCGGTGTTTCGCGCTCGTATAAACACATTATTCTTGACTGATAACTGATAACTGATAACTGATAACTGATAACTGATAACTGATAACTGATAACTGCCCCAACCCCTAACATCTAATACCTAAAAAAATTATGCGTCACAGTTGTCGGGTTAAAAAACTAGGCAAACCAACAGATCAGCGTCGTGCTTTATTACGAGCATTAGCCACTGAACTGATCCGTCATGGTCGGATAAGCACAACTTTAGTTCGAGCAAAAGTTCTAAGATCAGAAGTCGATAAAATGATTACCTTAGCAAAAGACGGCTCACTATCAGCACGCCGTCAAGCTCTCGGCTACATCTACGACAAACAATTGGTTCATGCTCTGTTTGAGCAAGCACCTACTCGTTATGCTAACCGTAATGGAGGCTATACCCGCATTCTTCATACAGTGCCTCGTCGTGGTGATAATGCTGAAATGGCAATCATTGAATTAGTTTAATAAGGAGTCAGAATTCAGGAGTCAGAAGTCAGAATTCATAATTCTCTTCCCCTGCTCCTCTGCTCCTCTGCTCCCCTGCTCCCCTGCTCCCCTGCTCCCCTGCTCCCCTGCTCCCCTGCTATGTTAGAAAGCCCCCAGCCTATATCAAGAGAGCGAGTTGCCCTAGTAATCCAATACTTGGGCACTCACTTTCACGGCTGGCAACGGCAACCACATCATCGTAGTGTTCAAGAAGAGATAGAAAAGGCTATTTCAACAGTGCTCGGCGAGCATGTGACACTACATGGTGCAGGACGTACTGATAGCGGAGTTCATGCTGCAGCTCAAGTAGCCCACTTCGACGCTGTAAGTAAAATTCCTGCTAACAAGTGGGCAACGGTTCTTAACGGTTACCTACCCAAAGATATATTTATTCCGGCTTCAGCAAGTGTAGATAACCGTTGGCACGCTCGTTTTAGTGCTGTGTATCGACGATATCGTTACACACTTTATACTGAAAAACTACCCAACTTATTCGCTAGCGCCTTTAGTTGGCATTACTATCATGCACCACTAGATGAATCACTTATTCAGGCTGCTCTCGAACCTCTGATAGGACGCCATCACTTAGCGGCTTTTCATCGCGCAAATTCAGCACGTAAGCATTCCTGGGTAGATGTACAAGCAGCAGAGTGTTATCGAAATGGACCATTTGTCTATATAGAGATTCAAGCAAATGGGTTTTTATACGGGATGGTAAGGCTATTGGTGGGAATGCTGATTGAGGTAGGTTCCAAACAAAGAACACTTGCTAACTTCACCGATATTTGGCAACACCAACGCCGAGAAGAAGTAAAATATGCTGCGCCTGCTCATGGCTTATGCTTGTTAAGAGTTGGCTATCTAGATTTTCCTTTTCCTACAGAAGTTTGGTACGACACCCAGCCTAAATTTATCTTTGGTTAGTAGTTATTGAATAGCACAACCCTTAATAAAAAACAATGAACAAAACATACCTTCCTCCTGTCAATACGCTAGAGCGTGAGTGGTACGTAGTAGATGCCACCGACCAGAGACTTGGTCGCCTAGCAAGCGAAATCGCTATGGTTTTGCGAGGCAAAAATAAACCCATTTATACCCCTCACTTAGACACAGGCGACTTTGTTATTGTCATCAATGCAGAAAAAGTTGCCGTTACGGGTAAAAAGCGTACCCAAAAAGTTTACCGTCGTCACTCCGGTCGTCCTGGTGGGATGAAAACGGAAACCTTTGCAAAATTACAACAGCGTTTACCAGAACGGATTGTTGAACATGCTGTGAAGGGTATGCTGCCCAAGAATACCTTGGGACGCCAGTTATTTACTAAACTAAAAGTCTACGCTGGCCCAATTCATCCCCATACAGCACAAAAACCCAAAGAGTTAAAAATTCAGACAATTCCAGGAGAATAAATCGAATGCAAGCAGTAGATACCAATAGTGGTCGTGCCATGTACTGGGGTACTGGTCGTCGCAAATCCGCAGTAGCACGAGTACGTCTAGTTCCAGGTAGCGGTCAACTGATTGTTAATGGCAAACCTGGAGACCTTTATTTCCAATTCAATGCCAACTATCTTGGAGTGATTAAAGCTCCCTTAGAAACTCTAGGGTTGGAAAATGAATATGACATTTTGGTCAAAGCTGAAGGCGGTGGTATAACCGGACAAGCTGATTCCATTCGTCTAGGAGTGGCTCGGGCTTTGTGTCAACTTGACCCCGATAACCGCCCACCTTTAAAAACAGAAGGCTATCTCACCCGTGATCCTCGGGCAAAAGAGCGCAAAAAATACGGTTTACACAAAGCTCGCAAAGCTCCTCAGTACTCCAAGCGTTAGGGACTGGGTACTGGGGACTGGGGACTGGGTACCGGGAAAGAATTTCTTATGATACCCCAATCACCAATCCCCAATCGCCAATCCCCAATCCCAATTGCTCAATTGAACAGCTAAAAGCTATAATTGATAATAGATACACCACAATTAGGAACAATGGCTAAACCTGATATTCATCCTAAGTGGTATCCAGAGGCTAAGGTATACTGCAACGGTCAAGTTGTTATGACTGTTGGTTCTACTAAGCCAGAATTACATGTAGATGTTTGGTCTGGAAACCACCCTTTTTACACTGGTACTCAGAAGATTATTGACACCGAGGGTCGCGTAGAGCGCTTCCTCCGCAAGTACGGCATGACCGAAGGCGGCAAAACCACCGGCGGCAAAAAGAAAAAGTAGCGGTTCGGCTGTAGCTTGTAACGACGACCCTCCATTGGCTGGGTCGATTGTTGTATTTAATGCTGGAGCCAATTTGCTATTTTTAAGGAGCGATCGCACTCATCATGGCTGAAGTATATTTGCTGGAGAAGCTAAAATCTGTTGAACAAACTTTTAGTGAATTGACCCGTCGCCTCGCCGACCCTGATACTGCTAAAAATCCAGATGAGTATCAAAAAGTCGCGAAGGCTCGTTCTTCTTTAGAAGAAGTTGTCGATACTTATGACATCTGGAAAACTTCTCAAGAAGAGTTAGTAGGCGCGCGTCAAGTACTTAAAGAATCTCAAGGTGATCCAGAACTGCAAGAAATGGCAGCACTGGAAGTAGAAGAACTAGTACAGAAAATAGAATATTTAGAAAATCGCCTGAAAATACTTCTGCTACCCCGTGACCCCAACGATGACAAAAATATTATGTTGGAAATTCGTGCAGGTACTGGCGGCGATGAAGCTAGTATTTGGGCAGGGGATTTAGTACGAATGTACTCAAGATACGCTGACTCTCAGCACTGGAAAGTAAAACTGGTAAGTGAGTCGTTGGCTGAAATGGGTGGCTTTAAAGAAGCCATTCTAGAAATTCAAGGTGACAGCGTTTATAGTAAGTTAAAATTTGAAGCAGGAGTACATCGTGTACAACGTGTGCCAGTAACAGAAGCTGGCGGACGAGTTCACACCTCCACAGCGACTGTGGCAATTATGCCGGAAGTGGATGACGTAGAAATTCACATAGATCCAAAAGATATTGAAATGACCACAGCTCGTTCTGGCGGTGCTGGTGGACAAAACGTCAACAAAGTTGAAACAGCAGCTGACTTGTACCACAAACCTACAGGTATACGCATTTTCTGTACAGAAGAGCGCAGCCAGTTACAAAACAAAGAACGGGCGTTGCAAATCCTGCGGGCAAAGTTGTACGAGATGAAGTTACGCGAACAACAAGAAGCTGTGACTTCTATGCGGCGATCGCAAGTCGGTACAGGATCACGCTCTGAAAAAATTCGTACTTTTAACTATAAAGATAACCGCGTTACCGATCACCGTCTTAACCAAAACTACCCGCTAAACGGAGTTCTAGAAGGCGACTTAGAGTCAATTATTCAAGCTTGTATCTCTCTAGATCAACAAGAACGCTTGGCTGAACTAGCAGCTTCTATTACTAATAATTAGTAATGCCCTACCTATAAGGGTTTGGTGCGTTAGACGGAAAGTCGTAACGCACCACACTCCTAATGCGCCTTTTCGGAATTAAAAATTCTCAATTTTCGTGAATCGGTAGTTTTGCTGTCCTACCATCAAAGAAGGGGAGTAATTTCTCCCTAGTCTTTACCCCAAAGTTGAGGAGTGAGTTATGACAGCAAGAACGACGCGGCGCAAGTTTATAATTAGCACTGTCGCCGTTGCTGGCGGTATAGCAGGAAGCACTACCCTGCAACAAGATCCAAGCAACACAGCTACACCACCAGGAACAATGCTAGAAAGAGTATTGGGACGTACAGGCGTGAAAGTTCCCATTTTTGGCTTAGGTGGAGCTGGTCAAACTCCGTTATCTGCTGAAGGAAAAGAAAAAGAAGCTACAGCTGTTATTGAAAAAGCACTTGAACTTGGAATCCGTTACTTTGACACCGCAGCCGATTATGGACCAAGTGAAGATTATTTAGGGAAAGTTTTACCACCATCACGCTCAAAGCTGTTTTTAGCGAGTAAGACAGATAAACGAGATCGGGATGGTGCATGGAGAGAATTAGAGCGATCGCTCAAACGTCTTCGTGCAGATCATCTTGATTTATGGCAAATACATCACGTCTCTTCACGCCAAGATCTTGATACCATCTTTAGTTCATCTGGTGCAATTCACGCACTACAAGAAGCAATCCAGCAGAAAGTAGTGCGCTTTGTTGGTATCACCGGACATCATGACCCACAAGTGATTGCTGAAGGCTTGCGTCGCTATCCCTTCCACACAACATTAATACCCGTAAACGCTGCTGATAAACATCACCCACAACCATTCCTCCCTGTAGTTCTACCACTAGCACGGCAAAAAAAAGTAGGTGTTATTGCTATGAAAGTACCAGCCTACGGTCGCCTGTTTAAACCGGGTGGATTGGAAGGAATGCATCAAGCTATGGGATATAGCTTATCTCAACCAGGAGTTGATTGTTGCGTAATTGCGGCTGAAAACCCAGCACAATTAGAATCTAATGTCAAGATAGCACGTGCTTTTAAGCCTTTGGGAAAACAGGAATTAGGTGCGATCGAGCAACGTACCGCTAGTATCTGGGAAGACAGTACATTTTTCCGCGCTTGGGGCTGATCAATAGCGTGATTTAGTTTTACAGCACGCAGGCGTGTCACTCTCATGTGAAGATGTAGGTAGTCCGTCCTGAACTATTAAGTTACTCATCGTCATCATCTAATAGTTGTTTGGGATGACGTAACCTTTCTTGCGAGCCATGAAGAACTCGATGAACGCGAACAATCCCTCGGTCTTCCTCTAAAGCCTCACTAACAGTGAACAAAATGCGAAATTGCTTTTTGTAAAGTAGCTGCCGTATTTCTATACCCATGTACTCGCTTTCCGGTGACATGGGACAGCGGTTAGGGAATTTTTCCAGCAACCGCAGTTGGCGAAATTTCAACTTTGTATGTCATATTTTGTTCGCAGTTGCTCGAATGCTTGGTCTAGGGGTATACCTAAGCCAAGCTCAAATTCCTCAAGACTTTTGCGAATTCCTGCGCTTGTCTCTAAAAGTTCTAGCCTATCTAACAGTTCCTGATAGCTTTGGGCATCTTGAACAACCACAGATGCTTTACCGTTAACAGTAAGAATAATAGGTTCTTTTGTTCCTCTAAGCTTTTCTAAAAAGGCTTTGGCACCGCGCTGAAATTCTGACAGTGGGTAAATGTTACGAAGGCTAAGAGTCATATTTTCATAAAAATAACTGATAATTCTATGTTAATTATTTGAAAATATATTGTCAAAGTCAGTATCCTCACTACTAGGATTGCACTAAGCAAACAGTAAATCTTACAAAATACAGTATCAGGATACTGTTAAATACTCATTGACATTTAAAGCCAAAAATGTTTAGTGTTACATAACAGGTAACAAGGGTTCAGGAATTTCTTAGAAAAAGGGGTAATGCGTTACGAACCAAGTTGGTCAGTGCTGCGGAAAGCTTGTCCGCCTGGTCAGCCTAAAACATTACGTCCAGATGGCGCTAATCTGCCTTGGTTAGTGCTGAATTTACAACAGGAACAGCCGGAGCTATTTGAGTCTTGGGTAGAACATGTAAAAATGGCTTTGCCTAATGTTGTGGCAATAGAAGCAATTCAACGTGAAGAAGATTATCACGCCTACCTAAAATTAACGTATTGGGGTGATCATGTTGTGACTTCTTCAGGGTTATCTTACGGAACGCTGCATATTTTAGCACTGACCATTTTGCCCTATCTGCCTCAGCCACATAGTTTAATTTTCTTAGAAGAACCGGAAAATGGGATTCACCCTAGAGCAATTGAGGTAGTATTACAATCTTTAAGTTCGGTGTATGATTCTCAAGTTTGGGTATCTACTCATTTTACTGTAGTGTTAGCATATACTGAATTGAAATCAGTGATTGTGATGCGAGGTAGTCAGGAAAATGGAGCAGAGGCAATTCCAGGCAATAAACACCCGCGTTTACAAAATTGGCAGGGAAGTATCGACCTTGGTTCCCTGTTCGCAGCCGGGGTACTGGGATGAGAGATTGTATTTTTCACATTTCCAACGCATGTAAAGAAATAAAAATTCTTTTTAGATAAAGGTTAATTTCTATGCAGGTGCGTAGCCTTCATTTCCTTCAAGTAATGGATATTCTGTACCCAGAATATTAATCAAAGTCTTTCTTACTTCTTGGTATTTTTCTTGAGTCCAGTTATCTTCCTTCATTTTTTGAAGAGATTCTGGTGAACTACCAGCACTAAAACGAGAACGAGTAGGTTTAAAAAATTGTGTGACGTACTCGGCAGCTTTTAAATCAGCTACACGCTGACCAAACCTTTCAACATCTTTAATTGGTAGCATGGGACTAATTGAAATACCAATAGGAATACCAGCTTCTGCAACTTGTTTAGCAGCTTTCAGACGCACCTCAATTGCAGGACAATGAGGTTCATACCGTAAGCGAACATCCTCGGAATCAGTAGTAACAGTGAAGTTAATACGGATATGTTTAAATTTGCGAAATAAGTCAATATCTCGTAAAGCTATTGGACTGCGTGTTTGAATAGTAATACGAGGCTGAATTTCGATAAGTTCTTCCAGAATTCTTCTAGTTAAACCTGCTTTGTGTTCTATGGGCTGATAAGGATCAGTGACACTGGACATATAAATTGTGTCACCTTCCTGAAGTCGCCTTTCTACAGATTTCGCACGACGCGCCCGCTTCAACAAGTCAACAGCGTTTTCTTTTACTTTGACCCAATCACCCCAGGTGTTTTGTTCGTCAAAAGTTGCAGCAAAAAAGCGAGCGTAGCAATAATCACAGGCAAAAGTACAACCAGTATATGGATTCAGAGTAAACTTATACAAGCCTATGAAGCCACTTGAAGTAGTCAGTAGGCTTTTACTGTTTATATAATGGACTTTCGCAGCACCAATATTTGATGGTTGTGAGTTTTTTTTACCTAGTGATTCTACTTGGCTTATTAAATTATCAGTGAAATTACCGTTAGTATTATCACTTGAATTTTGCAAAGAAAATAACGAAAGTTGTTCGCTGTCTTCTTTTGGTCGCTTTTTCATAAGCTCCTTTTATATAAATACTTGGAAGTTTAACTTATTCTATGCGAGAAGAACTATTAAGCTGGATTTCTAAACAGCAAAAACATTTGGATGAAATTATAGCTAAGACTGCTGATGCTTATTTTGAAAATAATAAAAATACTCTTAGTAACTTTAGTTTTGATATTCAAGAATCGGAGCAAGAACAATATGCTTTATCTCGCGGTAAAGACTTATGTTACGACAGACCATGTGTAGGTTTTGTTTACTCCCTATGGTATCACGGGCGGAGAGTAAATACTTGCCTTAACTATCTGATCAAATGTTTTTCTGAAAATACAGAACAACAGATTGATATTTTTGATTTAGGAGCCGGTACTGGGGCTATACAGTGGGGAATTGGTTTAATTTATGCAGGCATGAAATTCTTAAATATTACTACTCCTAAACTGAAAGTTATAAATATAGATAATAGTCCATTTATGCTTCAGTATCATCAATTACTCTGGGAAAAATTTGTAAGTTATTACACCGAATGCTCTGATATTCTCTTCGAGTATAACATCAACTCTTGGAATAATTCAAATAATTTAGATAATTCAAATTGTTGGATATCCGCAAGTTATCTATTTGATAGTATAGAAAATCAAGAATCTATTACCAATAATTTTGTTGAATTAATCCTAAGCTGTAAGCCAATTTATCTAATTTTATTGACGTCAAATCAGGCAATAAAGAGAGAATTTTTACAAAGAATAAATCTTAATGCATGTGGCTACACGCTTGAGGAAAAATACTCAAACGCTAAATTATTTGATGGTGAGATGAGTTTTGTTAACCAAAGTCGAGACAAATATAGAATAGAGCTTAATATTAGGGGCTTAAAGCGTAGAGCTAGGTGGGATGATCGTAGTTTTACAGGAAAAGTTTTTAGGAGGCAAATTATTCACCAAATGACTTTGGTCAATGTATCTGATACTAAGCAGAGTATTCAAAGTATAGATATATATAGCCCCCCTACTAAAGAACGAAAACAAATTGAGCTAAGTAAAGCTCAGAAAAAGGCAGCTAAGCATTCTAATAGACCAGCTATCATAACTGGTTCTGCTGGAAGTGGTAAAAGCATAGTAATTACTGAAAGAATTAAGAATTTAGTAGATCAAAACGACTACGATCCATCTTTGAAAATACTTTTAACTACCTTTAATAAGGGTTTGATAGGACAGCTAGGAGATTGGCTAGAAGAAATTCTTGATTCTAATAAATGTAGAAGAATAGTCGACAGTACTAACCAAGGTGAGCGAGAGGAAACAAGTCAATTCGAGTTTTATTCTTTGAATTATCCTAATATTAGATTAATGCATTTTGATGTCCTTCCTACTCGGCTAGGAAAAATATTAGGAAGAACACCTCATAGCAGATTTATTACGGAAAACATCAACAAAATTATTGAACAAGTGAGACAAAAGCATAATATCAAAGAAAATCAATATGATGACGTAATGAATATAGAGTTTATTATAGATGAGTTCCATAGAGTTTTTTATGGACTCGATTATAGAACTAAAGAAGCTTATTTAAATAAAAAAAGGTATGGAAGAGGTAAGAAACCAAGTTTGCAAGAAATAAAAAGAGAAGTAATCTGGGAATGTCTAGAACGTTACTACAATCTATTGAAAGAAAAAAACATTCATAATTTTACAATAATTAGAATTAAGTTCTTAGATCAATTAAAAGAAATTCAAGAAGAAAGATTATTTACGCATATATTTGTTGATGAATTTCAAGACTGTACACGAGCAGATTTTGAAATTTTCTATCAGTTGCTCGAGAAACCGGATAATCTAGTAATCGCTGGGGATTCAGCTCAATCTGTACATCTTGGGACTAGCTACTCTGGTCTTACTAGAAAAGCTGATATGGCAAGGCGGCAAATTTTCCATTTAGAGAGTTCATACAGGCTACCTTACAGAATTAGTGAGTGTATTAGAAAACTATCAAAGAAAATTATCGACAAACATAGAAATAGAAAGACAGATATATCTCCAAATGAAATTATGCCTTACAAGGGTGCGCCACCTGGAGCTAGACCAATAGTAGTATTTGCAATAACTGTAGATTCAATTACCAAAAAAATTAAGGAAATATTTGAAACCTATCAGGATGCTTATGGTTTGAAAAAAATTACTATCTTAGAAAAAGATTCAAGCCTTTGTTATGCTCTTAAAAAGATGAATGTTAATTCAGAAACAGATACTATTTTAAGAATAAAAGGTTTAGAAAAAGAATGCGTTTTATGGTCTGTTAGAAAGAGCATAGATAATGAAAGTGAAGCCGAAGAAATTGTTTATACAATTCTCACTCGTACATCAAGTATATTAATTATTGCTCTCTCAGAAGAAATTACTGATATTTACAAAAAAATAATTGGAACTCTTGATAGAGAAAGATTAATTTTTTGGGATCAAGAAACAAAAGATAAGTATTCTGATTTTTGCAAAGAGCCAGACTTAGAAGAATTTTTTGAAGATATAGAAGATCTATCAGATAATTAACGACTCTCATTTAAATAGAAAGATTTTTCAAATAAATATCAAAGTAGTAATCCTAAATTTCTTATACCAGATTTGTAAAGTAATACGAAGTTTCCAAAGATAGGATTGTTTATGAAAAATTGAAAGTATATGAAGAAATGTAAATTAAACGTACGGTGTGTTACGCGAAGCCGTAACGCACCTTCAATTTGTGACTGGACTGGCTTTCAGGCAAATAATACGATCTAAGGCAACTTCGTATAATGCACCATTAGTAGTTAGAGGTGCTAAAAAAGTTAAGTCATGGAAAACAAAAAGCTCAAATAAAAGTGTCAATTTAGACAAAGTTGACAAGTCTGCTCAATTGGCTCTCTTAAGAGAAAGATTTGGAGCGCTTATATTTGGTCGAGTAAAGCTAGTGATGATGCATTTACTAAAGGCAGTATGAAAATAAGGTGTCGTCCCAGAGTTAGCCAGCACCATGGAAGTACAAAAACAGCAATTAATTCTTGAGACTCAGCACTAATTTCCCTGCTCTGGAGTTTCCTGGATGATTTTAACTTTTCACACGAGCAGGATTTCCAAATGCGATCGCACCACCTGGGACATCTCGAGTCACAACACTTCCCGCGCCAATAATAGCATCGTCGCCGATGGTAACACCAGGAAGGATCATAGCACCACCTCCGATCCACACATTGGAACCGATCGCGATTGGTCGTCCGAATTCAAGCATTTGCGATCGCAGTTCTGGCTCCCGTGGGTGGTCAGCCGTTAGAATCTGGACACCTGGACCGATCTGAGTTCCATCTCCAATTGTGACCCGAACGACATCAAGAATGACACAATTGAAGTTCAGGAAAACACCTTTTCCGATGAATATGTTATATCCGTAGTCGCAATAGAACGGTGGACGAATATTTACTCCTTCCCCTACAGATCCAAATAGCTCTCTCAAAAGCTCTTCCCTTTTCTGCTGTCCTTCCGTTAGAGAGGAATTATATCTTTTGAGCCATTCAGACGCTCTCTTATTGTCAGCAGCAAGTTCTTCACCTTCAGATTTGTAGAGTTCACCCGCCAGCATCTTTTCTTTTTCACTCTTCATATTTCACTTTCCTTTGGCTTTGTTTTTCTTAATCTAGGTTCAATGACTTGCGGATTTACGCCATAATATTTAGCTGCTTCTGACATATCAAAAGTTAGTAATTTCTGATTACCTAAATTTTGTATAGTAAGAGGCTTAGTTAGTTTCATTTTTAGACTTTTGATAATCTCTGACGCGATCGCCTTAGCTAATAAAGGTGGAACAGAGTTTCCAATTTGTCGAAATCCATGCCATTTGGTTGCATGAAATCTAAACCAATCTGGATACGAATGTAACCGTGCAGCTTCACGTACAGTGATACATCTTGGGATAAATGGATGTATAGGTCTAGGAGACGTAAAAGCTCCTTTATTACTAGGAGTTCCTGCTCTAAGTGTGTTACAAATTCCTTGAGGATCTAGTTTATATAACCGGCTTATTGGCTCTGTTTTGCCATGAGGAGTAGAAAAAAATCTTGTTATCGATTCCAAAGAGTGTTCTGTCCTTAGACTTGAGGTGAGTAGTCTATGGTCATATATACGTTCGTATAAATAGTTGTTATCTATAGAGGAAAAACCTCGCAGTTGTCTACCATAATCGCTAGGTTTACCAAAATCAGCAGTTACCCAATCTCGCTTATAAAGTTCTACGTATTGTTCTATTGCGGGCAGATCTTTTAGTGCATCCCATACTGTGGGAGTTGGTCGCAAATCATCAGGAAAACTAGATTTTTTTGAAGCTTCGGCCTCTCCTATCGGAGAAGCCGAGGGAAGCCGAAGAGTTGATTTTGCCGGTTTGGTAATTGGCGCTGGATATTCTGGTAGTTCCAAATCATCGCGACAACCTAATAAAAATAATCTCTCTCTATTTTGCGGAATACCATATTCAGAAGCATTTAATATTTTATAATCCTTGCATACTTTGTAACCTTTTGCCTCGAATTGGTTGATGATTTCTGTGAGAAATTCTTTTTGTTTGCCGATGGTCATTCCTTTAACATTTTCCATGACAAAAAATTTCGGCTGTAACTCGACAACTAACCGGATATATTCAAGGACAAGAGAGTTTCGAGGATCATCAAAAAAACGTTTACCTATCACGGAAAAACCTTGACATGGTGGACCACCAAATACCACGTCAATTTCTCTACCACCAATACTTGAACGGCTTCTAATTTCTTTTCCTGTAGTATCTACTACGCTTTGACAAAAAATACTCCAAAAAGGAAAATTAAATTCGTGTGTAGCGCAATGGATTGGATCTATTTCAACAGATGCAAGCACATCAAACCCTGCTTGCTCAAAACCAAGAGTCATACCACCAGCACCAGCAAATAAATCAACAGCTATAGGTCTTTCTTGCTTAGGACTGTCAATCATGTTGACTGGTGTTGAATTTGTGAAGTGTGATGTTAAATTAACGCAGCAATATGTCTAATCATATCATTTGATCATTTGCAAAATTTCGTTAGCAGCGCGATCGCACACTCCTACTTCTCCTATAGCTTGTCGCATTTCCTGGTAATCTTCTTGCATTTGCTGTTGACGCTTTTGATTTTGTAATAATTCAAAAGCTGCTTGAGAAAGATTCTCTGGTGTTGCTTGTTCTTGGATAAACTCTGGCACAATCGGCTTCATCACCATTAAATTCGTGGGTGAAGCGAAGGGGAAAGCAATTTTTAAAATTTTTCGAGCAACCCAATAAGTGAAAGGGTGAACGCGATACAGAACTACCTGTGGCACATTTAGCAGTGCTAGTTCTAAGTTGACGGTACCACACTTAGTAATTGCTAAATCAGCAGCCGCTAAGACTTCTTTTTGTAGCTCAGATACTACGGTAGCTTTTATATTATATTGTTGTATCGCCTGTTCAATTGATTTCCTGTAAATTTCCAGAGAAAGGGGAATCCAGAAATGCACATCAGGGAATTTATTTTGAATAATCTGAGCAGTCTGAAACATGACTGGCAAGAGATATTTGATTTCTTGACTACGGGAGGCGGGCAGAAGCGCTATACTCTTGACATCATCTAGAATTCCCAACTTACTACGTGCCGCTTCTCGGTTGGGGAAATCCTTTACTCTATCTACCAATGGATGTCCTACCCAAGTAACTTTTGCTCCTTGCTCTTGGAAGTAACGTGCTTCTCCGGGAAAGATAGCTAATAGCTTGTCACTAACAGCAATAATACGAGATGTATCACGAGGAGTAATTGGACAAACCCAAACTTGTGGCGCAATATAATAGACCACTGGTACTTGTGGAAGATGACGACGAATATATTTGCCGATCGCCAGATTTGGTCCCATATAGTCGATCAGCACAACCAAATCAGGTGGATGCTGTTTGAGATAGGCGATCGCTCGTCGCTGTAGCTGGAGAGTAGGCAAGATATAAGGTACTGATTCTAACAAACCAAAAGAACCAATACTTGTGGTATTCCCAATAAGGGTAGCGCCAGAAGAAACCATTTTCTCCCCACCTAACGCCACAATTTCTAATTCCAAGTCATATTGCGCTGCTTGGCGCTTCAAAGCAGCAATTAACAATGATCCTTGTAAATCGCCAGACACTTCACCAGTGCTGATAAATATTCGCATTTTTTCTTAAGAGGGAGCAGCCCCTTTGGGGAAGTCAAAAGGAGCCAGTGCGTTGGGCGGCTTTGCCGACTTGAAGCAACTGGCGTTCAAAAGTTAGAAAGCGGGGCGAGGTAGACGAATTAGTCATCATTAACGAGGGCTTTTTTGCCTTTACCGGGGATGCAACCGCGTCTTCCTGGCATTTGGGAAAGTAGCAGGAAGCGACGAAGGTTTTGTAACTCCTCGGTGTCACCTAGCGTTTCCAGTTCTTCCAAAGCTTCCTTAAAAGTTAAGTCAGAACGGTAGAGAATACGGAAGGCTTTTTTGAGGATTTGTAAATCGACTGGATCAAGACCAGATCGTTTAAGTCCAACAAGATTGAGCGATCGCACTCGTGCTGGATTTCCTTCAACTAGCATATATGGAGGCACATCTCGGTCGATTCGAGCCATACCTCCTACCATTGACATTCTGCCAATGTGTACAAATTGATGGACACCCAAAACCCCGCCAAGCCTTGCTCTTGACTCTATATAAACGTGACCTGCTAGCGCTACAGAATTTGGAATCACTACAAAGTCTTCAATTACACAGTTATGAGCTACATGAGCATAAGCCATTAGCAAATTACCGTTGCCAATCGTAGTGGCTTCACCTGCACCAGTAGCACGATTGATGGTGACGTACTCGCGAATCAAGTTATCGTCCCCAATTTTCACCCAACTGCGTTCTCCCACAAACTTCAGATCCTGGGGTTCCATCCCAATAGCGGCTCCAGGAAAAATCTGATTTCGCATTCCAATTTCGAGAGGTCCTTCTAGCACAACGTGAGCGCCAATAACAGTTTCAGGACCAACTTTCACTTGTCCTCCAATCACAGCATAGGCACCAACTTGTACTGTAGGATGGAGTTCCGCATTTGGATGAATTACAGCAGTTGGATGAATAAGTGTCTTCAAGGGTGCATCTCCAGAACAGTCTAATGCTGAGAGTTAAGTATTTTTATGGCCGAAGTTAGCTGATTGTTTGTGTGAGGACTGCCAGCCCCTGCGGGGAGGTCAAAAGTCAAAATCGATAATTTATGGCTCAGTAAAGACACACTTTAATGGTGTCTTTACTACTAAACAATTTTTTACTTGGTTACGGAAAACATCAATTCGCCCTCGGCAGCGAGTTGACCATCAACTTCGGCACGACCTTGCATCTTACCGAAACGACGTTGTTTTACCCATAACAGTTCCAAGGTCATCACTAATTGATCACCTGGTACGACTTCACGGCGGAAGCGGACTTTATCTATACCAGCAAATAAGAAAAGTCCACCATCAAATTCTGGCAATTGAGTCATAACAACTCCGCCAACTTGTGCCATTGCTTCTATAATCAGTACTCCTGGCATTAGAGGACGCCCTGGAAAATGCCCTTGAAAATGGGGTTCATTAAACGTGACGTTTTTAATACCAACAGCACTCTTCCCTGGAACATAGTCAATAATCCTGTCTACAAGCGCAAAGGGATAGCGGTGAGGTAACAGTTGCTGAATCTGTTCTACCGTGAAAATAACTTTTTTGTCAGATGGGTTATTTGTAACATTATCTGACTGAGATTGAGTAGATGCGGATACAGGAATATCGGCGGTATTAATTTCTGTGACGCTTGACATTGACTCTATTTTAAGTTTAGTTTTTGCAAAAAGTTTAGCCAGTCGAGGGATGAAGGTTTCAACGGATACTTGCTTCGATTCGACTTTGCGACTTTAGCAGTGTGTCTGTTGAGACAACGCGCATTTTAAAGAAGCTATTCTCGTTTCAGACTGTTGTCTTTCAGCAAGAATCTCTTTGTATATGCTTGTACGACGACTTGCGCTACAGTAGCAACTGACGTAATTTTGGATTGTTAATCAGCCACTGCATCGTGGAGGACACCTTCACAGGAAGCGTTTTCCAGCCCAGGTGAGTGCGCCTTCTTCACAAGTGGGAGCGTGATTCGTTAGCGAGTAACGAGCGTCGGGACGAGCGTCACCCGAGAGCTTATTTTACTAATGATTAACCACTCTTAAATCCAAAATTTTTTGCGCCAGTTGAATGTGTAAATTGTGACTTGCTTTGTACGCTAAGAAGTGAGCATGTGGAAAATTTCCAAGTAAGCTCAAATCTCCTACTAAATCTAAGATCTTATGACGGACTGGCTCATTTGCAAATCTTAAAGGAGGATTTAACCAGCCTTGTGGTCCGCAAACTAAAGCATTATCCAAGCTTCCACCTTTAATTAAACCAGCCTGCTGCAATTGTTCTATTTGATGCAATAGTCCAAAAGTACGGGCAGGAGCAATTTCGGTAGCAAAAGTATTACAGGCTTTTGCTCCTTCAGTAATTAATGAAAAGCTGTGCCATTGGTTACCAATAGCAGGTAAATCAAAGTCAATGCCATAGGTAAAGCGAGTTTCTGGTGCTGGTAAAGCACAAACAAACGCATCATCTTGGCGCACCCAAATTGGCTCTTCTATTGGTTGGGAAACCTCCCTTACAGCTAGAGTTTGTTCTACCAACCCAACTTGAGCTATACTCTGTGCCCATATACTTGCCGAACCGTCCAGAAGCGGCACTTCTGAACCGTCAATTTCAATCCGTGCATTATCCACACCCATTCCAGCAAGAGCTGCTAATAAATGTTCCACTGTCCGAACACAAGCTTCTTCTTTGCCTAACTGAGTTGACAGAACAGTTTGACTAACAGCCGCTACTTGTGCTGGAATTATTGGAGTTTCTGGTAGATCAACCCGTACAAAGTACCGCCCACTTCCCGGTGGTGCAGGTAGTATACGGACACAGGTGCTTACACCACTATGTAGTCCTACTCCTATTTGGGTGATTGACGCTGCTAAAGAGCATTGTTGCATAATAGTCAATAACTCATTATTAAAAAAGGAGTCAGGAGACAGAATTCAGAATTCAGAAGAACAAAATTTTGAAAGCCCTTTATTAATCGACCAGTTGCAATATACTTCATTCTGGCTCCTGACTCCTGACTCCTGAATTCTTCTCATTAAAACCTTTCCCCAATACCGAAATTGATTTGGTGACCGCCGTCGCCATTAAGACCGTAATCAACGCGAATTGGGCCTAGTGGTGATTGGACTCGCACACCAAGACCATAGCCGAAGCCAGTTCCAGGTTTATTGAGCAATGAAGAGGCGCGATCGCTCGTTCCCAAGTCGGAACCAAAGTCAAAAAATAATGCGCCACTGACTATTGAAAAGACTGGAAATCTATACTCAAGAGATGTTTGCAAGAAAGTGCGTCCACTACCTAATCTTCCTTCGTCATAACCTCGAACAGAGTTACTACCACCCAAGGTGAAGGCTTCATAAGGAGGTAAGTCACCCAGTATAGTTCCTGCTTGAATGTTAAAAGCGATAGTTTCTGGCTTTTTGCTAAAGTGGGTTAATTTTACAGGGAGATATTGGCTGTAGCTACCTCTGAGCCTGGTAAGCAAAATACTACCTGATCCTATTGGTACTGACTGATCAAGCCCAAAGCGAAGGAACGAACCTTTTGTAGGTACAAGTGGATTATTTCGGCGATCGCGTGCAAGCCCGAGTTGTACTAGCAGCAAATCGTCGCTATCTCCTCCAGATTTAGTCAAGTTAAGACAATCCTTATTTGCAATACAGTCCTCGCCTGAGGTTGATAACTTTCCTAGGTTTCTACTATTACCATTAGAGTCCTGAATTGTGACTCTCTGATACTGAAAACCTGCTGAAGCCGTCCACTCAGATGCTTCGTAAGGGTTTTTTGACAAGGGGCGGGTAAAGTTTACACCTCCACCTAGACGTACAACACGAGGGCGATCTCCGTCTGTTGCTGCTGCATTTTTCGGAGCTACGGTTTGAATGTTATTATTTTTACCATCAAAAATCAACGAAATCGACCGCCTACGGAAAATATCAGCAGTATAAGAAGTCCGATAAGGGTCTCCTGCTATCCAAGGATCTGTAAAGCGGAGGTTAAATAATAGACTATCTCGCTGTCCTATCTCTAGCTCTGCACCTAATTTTTGGTTTCTCCCATTTAGGTTTTGCTGTTGATAGCTGACAGTACCAAATAGACCATTGGCGGAACTAATACCTGCACCTGCTCCGATAGAACCACTGTTGCGCTCAACTACATTCACTACAACATCTACTTTACTTGGGTCACTACCAGGGTCAAGAGAAACATTCACGTCTTGAAATAGTCCCAGTCCGAATACTCTCTGTAAGTCTTTTTGTACTATATTGCGGTTAAATACTTGTCCTGGCTTTAATTGCAGTTCCCGGGTTATAATATATGGTTGAGTTCGACCACGGATCGGTTGTCCCTTTTGGTTTACTTCTTCACCTTGTTTATTGCGGAACCGAACACGAATATTTTCTACCACCCCTTCAGCCACCTGCAAAGTAACAACCCCATTTGGAGATACTTGTGGAGAGCCAATTACGTTTGCCAAAACGTAACCCTGGTCTTGGTATCGCTTTGTTAATTGCTTGATACCTTCTTGTAAGTCTCGTAGATTGAGGATTTTGCCATACTGATTACGAAATATATCATCTACAGCAGTAGGGGGTATTACTGATCGAACATTTGTACCAGAGTTTGCTTGAACTTGTACTTTATTCAAAACAGGATTAGGTCGAACAACAAAGCTCACCCTTACGCCTAAAGGAGTATCTTCTGGCACTGCTTGAACATTTGAGAAGAACCCAGTAGAAAATATGGAGTTGATATCATCTTGTAGCTGAGAGCGGGTTGTTGTTCGCCCCGGTTGGGTGCGAATTACTTTATAAATTTGGCTCTCTAGATCCGGCGTGAGTTGTCCTATCTCAGATCTAATCTGTACTTCAGAAACAAGTACACGAGTTTCGGGTGCTTGCGATTCTTGTTCTTGCTCGGGTGAGATGCTGTTTGGGGCTGTTGGGGGGACTGATTGCTCTGGAGGTTGGCTAGGATTGCGTTGAATCGGAGCGTTATTTTGTGGGGTATTTGGAACAATCTGGTTAGGATTGCGTTGAATTGGAATGTTATTTTGTGGGGTGTTTGGAACAATCTGGTTAGGATTGCGTTGAATTGGAATGTTATTTTGTGGAGTGTTTGGAACAATCTGGTTAGGATTGCGTTGAATTGGAATGTTATTTTGTGGGGTATTTGAAGGAGAAATGTCGATAGAAGGGCTTGTTTGCGAAGGGTTTTGTGCTGTTTTTATACTGCTGAAGGTTGATTTGATAACCTCTGGGTTCGCCACGGATACGGGCGTAGGTTGTAACAGCTTAATAATTCGGTGTTCCTGATTTGTTGATGAAAACACCTTTGCTTTTTCTTTCGAGCCGTCAAGGGTTTGTGCATTTGCACTTAACGAACTGCTAAGAGGGGCTGTTATTGCCACCACTGTCGCTAAAATGGGAGATACGCGCATTTTATTTAGATTTTTTTTCACTTCCGCACACCACTAAAAGGTAGTATTAGTCATTAGTCATTGATAATTGGTCAAAAATACAACTAACACTAAACAAACGACAAATGACAATCCACACGAGTTTAGTTGATTTTTTACACACTTATTTATTACTATTTACTGCTTTCAGGACTCTTTGTAAAACCTCCTGGTAGGCTTGCTCTACATTTCCTAAGTCTTTACGGAAACGGTCTTTATCTAAAACACGGCGTTCAGGGTCGCTTATAGTAGATGTATCCCATAAACGACAGGTATCAGGGCTAATTTCATCCGCCAAGAGCAGATTCTGTTGAGCGTCCACACCAAATTCTACTTTGAAGTCTACTAGGGTCATGCCGCACCGCAGGAAAAAGTCTCTTAGAAAATTATTGATTTCTAATGCTAGATGGGTAATTGTGTCAACTTGTTCCGGAGTCGCTAGCTCTAATAAATAGAGGCGATCTCGTGTCAATAAAGGATCTCCTAAAGAGTCATTTTTATAATAAAACTCCACTAATGGGTGTTTGATCACCTGGCCTAAAGGTAACCCTGTTTGGTGACAAAGACTACCAGCAGCAATATTCCTGACAACCACTTCCAATGGCAAAATCTTAACCGACTTCACCCGCATTTGATTCTGGCTTGGGTTGTCTATATAGTGAGTGGGAACACCATACTTCTCCAACTCTTGAAAGAGTTTACTGGAAATGCTACAGTTTATAGCACCTTTATCTAAAATCGTTCCTCGCTTTTGGGCGTTGAAGGCGGTTGCATCATCTTTAAATTGAGCTAATAAAATGTTTGGATCATCCGTTGTGTAGAGGATTTTCGCTTTGCCTTCATATATTTTTGAATGGGCTGACATGATCAACGTTAAAGTTATGGGCAACGGGTAGTATTCATACTTTTAAGCTTAACTATTTTATCTTTAGTCGTTTAAGTACGCACAAATTTAATCCCTGAAAATTTTAGCACCCTGATATCTTACGATTACTTCCCATTTAACTCTTAATTAGTCTAGTATTTCCACTGAAGACTCTCGTCTGTAGCTTTGTTTACATTGGGTTGTCCAACTATTTGAACAGGTAAAATGTATAAAAAAAATTTTTAGTATAGATTAATACTTTTCTAGCAGCCTTGTCCACTAAAGTTCATTAACTAGATATAGTCCAATAAATAACTAATCCCCAAAGAGACTGAACCAGTAGTGCTGGTAGTTCAATTTAGGGTTTTACAAGAAAGTGAGATCGTTAATATCATTAATGGAGAAAACGAAAAGTGAATAAAGATGATTTTCTTTATCCTCGTACTCGGTACTACGGTCAAGTCAAACCAGAAAACATAGTTTTCAACGCCAATTTGCAGGAATTTGCTCAAAAAATTACTTACATTTGTAGTCTAGAAACATCTGGCAAAATATCTCCAGAAGAAGCTTACCACCAAATAAAAGCTCTTTGGCAACAACTGAGGCAGTCAAAAAAAGAATTGGGAATTGGTGATAATCCCTTTAGTAATGACCAAGAGAAGTGAGGCAGTGGGAGACGGGGGAGCAGGGGCACAGAGGGGAGTAAAGAGAACTATTAGCTTTTGGTGATTATGGTGGAGATTCCTTGCCAAGAATCTGGGGGAGGTTGTTGAAGGTAGTTCATAGCGCGTTCAAGGTGGATATTAACAGCCTGGTCTTTTGGTCGGATGTTTTTCGCAGCTTGAAAGTGGATGATCGCTTCCTGAAAATTGCGTGCTAAATAAGCAGTACGTCCAGCTTCGTAAAGAGATAAAAATTCTTGTGTAGTAGTGTTGAGGGAAGTATTACGATCGCTAATCAACTCGTAGATATTGACTGCTTGATGTTTTCCTTTAACACGAATTTTGTCTAACTCACGCGCCCAAATGCGATCGCTACACAATTGGTAAGTAAACTCGCTTAAAATAATGTCGCAACCGTATTCTTTAGTAACCCCTTCCAAGCGAGAACTCAAATTTACACCATCTCCAATAACGGTGTAGTCCATACGTTTACGAGAGCCAATATTCCCTGAAACCACTTCTCCTGAACTAATCCCAATACCAATATTAATTTGGGGTTGTTCTTGGATAATCCGCCGTCGGTTAAATTCTGCTAATCGATGGCGCATATCTAAAGCCGCCTGCACTGCTCTCCATGCATGATTTTCCAACAAAGGTAAAGGTGCACCAAAAACAGCCATTAAGGCATCCCCAATAAACTTATCTAGAGTACCTTCATAGTTAAAAACTGCCTCTACCATCGTTTCAAAATACTGATTTAGTAGGGAAACAACTTCAGCAGCACCAAGATTTTCCGTAAGTGTCGTGTAGCCTCGGATATCGGAAAATAAGATGGTAACTTCTTTACGCTCGCCCACCATCAAAGCATCCTCTCCCAGTGCTAAAACTTGTTCTGCTACACGAGGAGTGAGGTAGCGATACATAGTGGTTTTCATGCGTTTTTCTTGACTGATATCTTCCAGTACTATCAAACCTCCCCGCACTCCACCCTCTGGGTTAGTCAATGGGTTAACAGTTAAATTCACACTGCGTTCTATTTGCTTAACATAAGTAGTATTCAGTACAGATGACTCAGAGTTTATCGGTAGATTCCAGGGAAGCTCAACATGTGGCTGCGTGCGATCGCGCACTGTCATAATATAAACATCTCTTGTTTTTTGTGACGCTGTACTCAAAGTCGCCAGAGACAATCCAACTGTCAAATTCTGCTCTGGAACAAAATGTTTTGCGCCAGTTTTTAAACTATCCTCCAGACGCATTTGTAAGTTATCAATTGGTACAACTTCCCAAACCGAGCGATTAATTAAATTTTCTTCCCATAGACGTTTGTTGTATTTGCTATTAGCTTCTTCTAATGGACAACCAAGTAACTGTAAAGCTGCATCATTAATGGTGACAATTCGGCCCTCCATATCTGTAGAAATAACAGCATTTGATAAGCTTTGCAGGATATCTTTTTGATATTGTTTTTCTAATAAAACACTCTCAAATAAACGGGCATTTTCCAAAGCAATTCCAGCTTGGATATTAAAAGCACGCATAAATTCTTCATCAGAGGTAGTAAAGCTACCTTGCTGTTTATTAATTAACTGAGTTACACCAATCAATTCATTTGCCGAATTAAACACTGGCAAACACAAAATATTACAAGTTGAATACCCTGTTTTTTTATCCGTAGTCGGGTCAAAACGCGGATCTTTATAAGCATCGGTTATATTTAGTGCTTCACCGGTAGATGCCACATAACCGGCAATACCACGATTGGCAGGTATGCGAATTTCGATCATTGTTGTGCCATCCGCAGCTGCAACCTTTGTCCAGAGTTCGTTCACTTCTTTACTATACAAAAACAAAGTGCTGCGATCTGCTTGCATTAAAATTCGAGCTTGCTCCATCACCATCCGCAAAGTTGCTTCCAAATCGAGACTTTGCCCTAATGTTTGAGTAGCTCGTAAAAGAGCTGTAGCGCCTCGCTGATTACGGGCTGCTACAAAGAAAGATTGACAGCTTTCCAGAATAATGCCAATAGAAGATGCAAAATCTCGAAAACTTTCCTCATCCTCATGATTGAAGGGAAGACTTCCTGCTTTGTTTGCTAGTTGTACTACTGCAACAACTTTGTTTTTACTGCTTAAAACCGGCATACATAAAATGTTATGCATTTTGTAGCCCATTTGTTTTTCTAGTTCTAAGCTAAACAGAGGATGAGTGGTTGTTTCAGCGATATTGAGATATTCAGATGTACTAGCAACATGACCAGGAATACCAACATTAATAGGTATGCGAATTTCTAAAGGCTTTTCAGTATTATCTCGAATAATTTTTGACCACAACTGATCTTTATCGTAATCAACTAAAAAAATAGTTGTGTGTTCAGCTTGGAGAATTTGACCAATTTTTAGCGTAATAGCATGCAACACCTTTTCCAAGGTAGTTTCTAACGCCTCATTATTGATCAGTTCAATTGCTCTCAGGAATTGTTGAAATTCAGCAGTGATGAAGTCTAGTAAACAAATAAATTCGTTAACAGAAAGGTCTTTAACACGATGTAGTAAAGTGTGGGTGTAGTTAACCTGATTCAGTTCAGTTAATTTAGCTAGAACGCTACCAGAATTAAGGTATGTCATAGATGGGGCATGGGGAATGGGGCATAGGGAATGGGGCAATGGGCATAGGGAATGGGGCATGGGGTATGGGGTAGAGAAGCAGGAAAATAGAATCTAGGAATAGGGATAGAGTTTTTATCCATCACCCATTGCCCTATGCTCATCACCCATTGCCCATCACCTATTACCCTATGCCCTATGCCCATTGCCCCATGCCCATTACTACGCTGCACCTACCAGTTGTTGAGAATAGATTATCTTTTGATAATAAGTTTGTAACTGGTGTGTGGCAGATGCCCATCCCCAGCGTTCTGCTTCTTGACGGGCATTTTGACGTATAATTTCTCGTTCTTTTTTTTGTTTTAAAAGACGAACAGTAGCTGCGATCGCTCCAGTTGTATCTGCTTCTGGCTCAAAAAGATATCCATTGACTCCGTCTGAGACAATATCAGGAATACCCCCAGAACGTGCTGCTACCACTGGACACCCAGCCGCCATTGCCTCCAGTAGCACTAATCCCAGAGTTTCGGTTCTAGAAGGAAAGATAAAAGCATCTGCACTAGCGAAGGCAGAACCTAATTTTTTGCCAGATAGATAACCGACAAAATGGGTATTTGTTCCGAAAAAATGTTTTTCTAATGCTTGACGGTGAGGACCATCACCGACTAATGCTAATCTAGCGTCAGGAATTGCTTCTAAAATTGGTCTAATCCGTTCAATTTCTTTTTCTGCGGAAAGGCGACCAACATACAGTAGTAATGGACTAGATGGATGATTTTGGGACAAATGCGATCGCATCTCTTCACTTGCTAAACTAGGATGAAATGTCTCTGTATCTACGCCTCTTTGCCACAAATTGACTCTTTCAATACCGTGTGCTGTTAGTTCTTCCATCATCGCGGTGGAGGTACACAAATTTAAGGCTGCTTGATTATGGCTTGCCTTTAGCAATTCCCATAGCAACCCTTCGAGCATTCCCAATCCATAATGTTGAAGATACTGTGGCAAATGAGTATGGTAAGAGGCTACTAAAGGAATATTAAGAATTTTGGCATAAAATATACCTGCTAATCCCAAAACTGCTGGATTAACAACATGAATAATATGTGGCTTAAACTCTTCCACAGCTTGACCAATTGCTGGACGAGGAAGTGCCAATTTTAACTCTGGGTACAGTGGCAAAGGAAAGCCAGAGACACCAAAAATTTTGGCTCCTTTGTATTCTAAAATACCACCCTCTGGGGCAAAGACCAGTACTTGGTTACCATTGCGCTGTAGATGGTCAACGGTATGGCTAAGGCGTGTCACAATACCATCAACCTTAGGTAAAAAGGTTTCGGTGAACAGGGCAATTCGCATAAGAACTATTCAGTACAGGCAGGATATTCATTTATTCCAAGTTTGTGAGCAATTTCGGTTTTCGGAACAGGGTAAACCGTCTCGTATGGTGTGATCAATTCCGAGTCATTCGTTTGCCGTTGCTGACAAACGAACTCTGAAATATTCTCAATGTCCACGATCCAATCGCGTGCGTAAGCAGCTAGGACTATACCACGTAGCCCTAACTGAATAGCACGTCGCTCTAATTTTTCCCCAGATGGATTATGATCTGGATCCCATTGCAGGCGGACTTGTGAGTATTTAAGTTGTTGTTCCCATTCGATGCGGCTAGGATAGAGTTCAGGCACAAACACCGAATGCACTGCTGCTTTTAAAATTTCATTAAAAGCCTCTCGTTGAATCCGAATAGCTAGTACCACCTCTTGCCCAGGTTTTGTACCCCATCCCGAGCGATACATCATCCAGAGAAAGTTTGGTTTTATCCAGCTCATCCGATCAAGTTTAAATTCCCCACCAAAATAACCGTGAGTTGCGGCGAAATGACCAATAGCTGGGGAATAAGCCTGATAAACAACTATGGACTGATCGTCATACTGTGCAAGAATATGACGACCAGTTTTAGGCCAGTGACTCACTTGAGCCAGATAAGGTCTTGTAACCAGCCTCATGAAAGAGTTATCCTACTTTCTGTGCCAAGTGACTTTTGGCAGAATATGGTTAAAATCGACTCGATTCTGGTACTTGATAGAGAAATTTAAGAGAGAATCAAGTAACGAATCAGAGAGATAGTGAGGTTGTAAGCCTAGATCCAATAATTTGGTGTTTTTGGCGTTGTAGTAATGTTCTTCTCTCTCAATTCTTGGGTTTTCTAGGTGATTAATTTCCACCTTTAGTCCGATTCCAGTACCAACTTTTTGCACCAGATTTGCCAAGTCACCAACACTGAATTGTTCGGTAAATTGGTTAAACACGCGGAATTCACCTGCTTCGGCTGGATTAGCGATCGCTATTTCCACACATCGCACTGTATCTCTGATATCCAAGAACCCACGAGTTTGCCCGCCTTTTCCATAAACCGTGAGCGGGTGTCCGATGGCTGCTTGAATACAGAAGCGGTTTAGTGCTGTACCAAATACTCCATCATAATCAAGACGGTTAATCAACAATTCGTCCATCCCTGTTTCTTCAGTGAGGACGCCGTAAACTACACCTTGATTTAAGTCTGTTGCCCTTAATCCCCAAATTCGACAGGCAAAGTGGATATTATGGCTATCATGGACTTTGCTCAGGTGATACATACTTCCGGGCTGCTTGGGATACGGTAAAGTATCTTTCCGCCCATTGTGTTCAATTGTGATGTAACCTTCTTCAATATCAATGTTGGGCGTACCATATTCACCCATTGTCCCCAGCTTTACCAAGTGACAGTTAGGGAAATCTTCCCGCATTGCATACAGTAAATTTAATGTCCCAACAACATTATTCACTTGGGTACAAACAGCATGTTCTCGGTCAATCATCGAAAAAGGTGCTGAACGCTGTTCACCAAAATGCACGACGGCTTCTGGCTCGAATCGATGCAGCGCCTTGCTCAGAAACTCGTAATTTGTAATATCGCCAATGAACAAGTCGATGGATTTACCAGTTAAATCGTGCCAACGCTGAATGCGCTGCTGAATTGGTGCTATTGGGGTGAGAGTTTGAACACCTAACTCGTTATCCCAGTGCCGTCGCACTAAGCTATCTAGAATTCCAACCTCATAACCTTGGTTGGAAAGGTAAAGTGCGGTTGCCCAACCGCAATAGCCATCGCCACCTATAACCAGGACTTTCATTGTTACCCGTTTTTACTCGCTGATAGCTAAATCTATCAGGTTTGTGCCCCATCTAACCATTAAAAGATGACCATTAGGAGGGACAAACAGAACTATTGTCTCTGTCAAAAGCTTTGGCGCGTTTTTCTAAGCTGTAAATCTCTCCCTAATTATCCTCTTTGTAAAGAAACATTACAAAAATGCCGTTAAAGCGTCATTGGGTATTGACAAGCCAAGAATGAGCCGATATCGTGATATACATACCCGGGTAAGACTGTTAAAAAGCTATATGCAAGCTAAGCAAAAGGTTACTTTGTATTTATCACCGGAACTGCACAAGAGGTTAAAAATCCGTTCAGCAATCGATTCCGAGCCTATGTCAGAACTTGCCGAACGCGCTCTAGGGTTTTACTTGGCTAACCCAGAATTAGTCGAAGAGCAGGAAGCTTCCTACGGAAGAACTCATAGAGTCTATTCTTGTCCTAATTGTGAGAGTTCATTAGTATTGCGAGATGGGGAATTAGTGGGTCTGGGCAATCAACCTGGCATCATTGGTCAGGAACACCTATCAATCGACAATATGCAACATGGTGAATGTGACGAAACAAAACAAAAGAGCGAGGAAGAATTAGTTCCTTGCTAGATTAGGAATTATGAATTATGCGTTCATAATTCCCAAGTATTGGGAAGAATCGATGTCTGTACTGTCTGTTTAAGGTCTCAAGTAGGTCGATATATGAAAGAAGAGCTCAATATCCTTGTTCAGGCTCAATACCCTTTAATATACCTTGTGACCTCTGAGGAAGAGCGGGCTGAGCAGGCGATTTTCACGATTGCACAAACATCAAAGCCACAAAGGCGCTTATATGTTTGGACTGTCACTCACGGTATTGTAGAGTACGGTCAACCTCGAAACGTTACACAACACAATACGGTTTCTCCCGAAGCTGCAATTGAGTGGATAATTCGGCAAAGAGAGCCAGGTATATTTATTCTTAAAGATTTACATCCTTTTATTGATGCTCCGGCAACGGCAAGATCTTTACGAGATGCGATCGCCAGCTTCAAAGGTATGCAGAAGAACATCATTTTGATGTCGCCTGTGCAACAAGTACCAATTGAACTGGAAAAGGAAGTAGTCGTTCTCGACTTTCCGTTGCCAGATATGGGTGAACTAAATAAAGTTTTAACACAGCACATAGAACAAAATCGTGGGCGACGTTTAACAACAGAGGCAAGAGAAAAGCTGCTAAAAGCTGCCCTGGGTTTAACTAAAGATGAAGCTGAAAAAGTCTACCGAAAGGCACAGGTAACAACAGGCCGTCTAACGGAAGATGAAATAGATATAGTTTTGTCTGAGAAAAAGCAACTAATTCGCAGAAATGGTATACTAGAGTACATCGAAGAAGATGCAACCATTGATGCAGTTGGTGGCTTGGAAGAGTTAAAGAAGTGGCTAAAGCAACGCTCCAATGCTTTCACAGAAAAAGCGAGAGAGTACGGCTTACCCCAACCAAAGGGAATGCTAATACTAGGTGTTCCTGGATGCGGAAAGTCTCTGATTGCCAAAACGACCTCAAGGTTATGGAGTTTACCACTGCTACGGTTAGACATGGGGCGAGTGTATGACGGCTCGATGGTGGGACGTTCAGAAGCAAACCTACGTAATGCTCTCAAAACAGCAGAATCTATTTCTCCAGCAATTTTATTTATTGATGAATTAGATAAATCCTTTGCTGGGAGTGCTGGTTCTGGTGATTCTGATGGTGGTACATCTAGCCGAATATTTGGCTCATTCCTGACCTGGATGCAAGAGAAAAAATCTCCAGTGTTCGTTATGGCAACAGCTAACCGAGTTGAACGCTTGCCTGGAGAATTCTTGAGAAAAGGTCGCTTCGATGAAATATTCTTTGTAGATCTGCCTACTCCTGAAGAACGTCAGGACATCTTCAATATCCACTTAAGCAAGCGCCGGAAAGATATCACAAGATTTGATCTTGAACAACTGGCGAAAATAGCTGATGGATTTTCCGGGGCGGAAATTGAACAAGCGCTTGTGGCTGCTATGTACGAGTCCTTTGCCCAAGATCGCGAGTTCACTCAACTAGATATTATTGCTGCAATTAGAGCAACATTGCCGTTGTCACGCACGATGCAAGAACAGGTAACAGCCCTAAGAGACTGGGCTAGACAGCGAGCACGACCCGCAGCGTCCTCCGTCGCTGAGTATCAGCGAATGGAGTTCTAAAAGCTTTCTCCTGCTACTACAGGGGGAAAGGCTAGCACCCAAGCTAGCAGTTACGAAAAAACCGCGTAAAGATATACGCGGCACCTTAAAACAAACCGTTGTCCTTTTCGATCTCTTCTCTTTTGGAGGAACCCAAATGTCTCATTTTAGCACACTACGTACAAAGATCACCGATGCAGAAATCCTCAAGTCTTCTCTACGTGATTTGGGTATCACTGTTAAGACCGAGGCTGATGTACGTGGTTACAACGGTCAGCGCGTTCGCTCTGATATCGTTGCAGTTCTTGAAGGCGAGTATGATCTAGGTTGGTCTCGCAACAGCGATGGTTCTTTTGACCTAATCGCAGACCTGTGGGGCGTTGCTAAGAAGCACAACCAAACCGAGTTGATCAACTCCATCAACCAAAAGTATGCAGTTAACAAAACCTTGACTGAAGTTAAACAACGCGGTCTGCAAAACGCCAACGTTAAGTTGGTATTGCAATAGTATTTCTGTAGCGCGTTCCCAAAGCTTAACGGGTTAACTCAGTCATTAGCTGTTAGCCCGCTTTTTTTGGTAAGATAAACCTGGTTTCTTTTAGAAACTAGGTTTATTTATTTTTGAATTTTGAATCTGGAATTTTGAATTGCCTACTTTTACTGTAACCGTACCCGCTACAACTGCTAATTTGGGACCGGGTTTTGATTGTATTGGTGCAGCTTTAACGTTGTACAACGAATTTCAGTTTACTCGTCTTGAATCTACTCCAGAAGCGTTGGTCATTAATGCTATTGGTGAAGAATATCAAAAAGTGACAACTGATGACAGCAATTTGGTGTATCAGGCGTTTGTAAAGTTTTACCAACACTTGGAACAGACTCCGCCGCCTGTGCAAATTGACATTAAACTTGGTGTACCGCTGGCGCGTGGTTTGGGTAGCTCGGCTACGGCTATTGTTGGTGGGTTGCTTGGTGCTAATTTGTTGTGTGGAGAAATCTTGAGCGAGTCGCAGGTGACGGAGTTGGCGATCGCGTTAGAAGGACACCCAGATAATGTAGTCCCGGCACTGTTAGGAGGCTGTCGTTTAGCGGCGACGGGGTTAACACAGGAAAGCTCTTGGGAAATTTGTGAGATTCCTTGGTCTGATGATGTGATTCCTGTAGTAGCAATTCCTAATTTTGAGCTTTCAACCCAGGAAGCGCGAAGGGTTTTACCAACTGAAGTAAGTCGTGCAGATGCGATTTTCAACACAGCCCATTTAGGTTTGTTATTGCGCGGATTACAAACAGGTAGAGAAGATTGGTTAAGGGCTGCTTTGCAAGATAGACTTCATCAACCTTACCGAAAAGCTTTGATTCAAGGTTATGATGCTGTGAATCAAGCAGTGGTTGCTGCTGGTGCTTATGGCATGGTAATTAGTGGAGCTGGTCCAACGTTATTGGCTTTGACGAATAAGTCCCAAGCGGAATCTGTAGCAACAGCAATGGCTTTAGCTTGGAAAAATGAGGGAGTAGAAGCAGTTGTGCGATCGCTTTCTATTGATACCCAAGGTGCAAAAAGCGACCGTAGGGTGTGTTAGGCGAAGCCTTAAAGCACCTTGAACTGGGGTTCAGAGCAATTTATAAATTTAATTGTCAATTAATTAAGGTGCGCTAACTTAATAACGCACCATTGATAGCGGTGCATTACGGCGCAAAAAGTCCAGAAAATGGTCAAAAATGATATTCAAAATGCGCCTAACGCACCCTACGGTCAATTTACGTTTCTTTATATAATAATTTTTTAGCAATACACATATCTATTCAATAATCAATAACTTATGTGCCACTTTAATTTCAGTTAAACCTGAAAATAGAGCGTAATCATATGGTAATGTAACGTCTGATAAAGTATTCACTTTCTTTAAAGTTTACAAAAATTGACATATAGAATAAATACTAGGCAATAAATAAGTAATTATTACTATTTTTTTATCGAAAAATTCATGTTTCAGGCAAAAAATGCGTTTACAAAAGTAAAATATGCTTAATATAATGTAATTAAAACGAAATTACAAAATAATTGTCAGTGATGAATGCTCTTGATTTTCCATGGTTAACGACCATTATTATCTTGCCCCTGATGGCTGCTATGGCCATCCCTTTGATTCCCGATAAAGATGGAAAAACAGTCCGTTGGTACACTTTAGGAGTAGCGATCGCGGACTTTGCATTAACAATTTATGCTTTTTGGCTGAAGTATGATTTTCAAAGCTACTCGTTCCAACTGGTAGAAAAATATCCTTGGGTTCCACAAATAGGATTGAGCTGGGCTGTAGCAGTTGATGGGTTGTCAATGCCCTTGGTGCTACTAACAGGTTTGATTAACACTCTCGCAATATTCGCGGCTTGGAAAGTAACAACCAAGCCGCGTTTATTTTACGGTCTGATGCTGGTAATGTACAGCGCTCAGATTGGTGTGTTTGTTGCTCAAGATCTATTGTTATTCTTCTTAATGTGGGAAATAGAGTTGGTACCTGTGTACTTGCTAATTTCCATTTGGGGTGGACAAAAACGCCGCTATGCTGCAACCAAGTTTATTCTCTACACTGCCGCTGCATCAATATTTATCTTAGTCGCTGCTTTCGGAATGGCGTTTGCTGGAGATACTGTCACCTTCGATATGGCAACTCTGGGAATGAGGCAATATCCCAAAGCCCTAGAATTACTAGCCTACGCTGGTTTCTTAATTGCCTTTGGTGTCAAGCTGCCAATTTTTCCACTACATACTTGGCTTCCAGATGCTCATGGTGAAGCATCAGCACCAGGTTCAATGATTTTAGCAGGCGTCTTATTGAAGATGGGTGGTTATGCGCTGATTCGCATCAACATGGAAATGTTGACTAACGCCCATGTTTACTTTGCTCCAGTTCTGCTAATACTAGGTATAGTAAACATTATTTATGGTGCTTTCTGTGCTTTTGCACAAACAAATCTCAAGCGACGCTTAGCGTACTCTTCTATCGCTCACATGGGATTTGTGTTGATTGGTATTGCCTCTTACACCGATCTTGGAGTTAATGGCGCTGTTCTACAGATGGTGTCTCACGGTTTAATCGCTGCTTGCTTGTTCTTCCTTTCCGGTGTGACATACGAGCGTACTCACACTTTGATGATGGATCAAATGGGCGGTATCGGTAAGGTAATGCCAAAGACATTTGCACTATTTACCGCTGGTGCAATGGCTTCTCTAGCATTACCAGGAATGAGTGGCTTTGTTGGTGAGTTGATGGTGTTTCTCGGTATAGCCACAAGTGATGTTTACAGTTCCAGCTTCAAAGTCGTGGTTGTATTGCTTAGTGCTGTTGGCGTGATCTTAACTCCTATTTATCTTCTATCGCTCTTACGCCAAGTGTTCTATGGCAACCAAGATGAGAGTTTGGTGCTAGATCCAGTGGTAAAAGATATCAAACCCCGTGAACTATTTATCACTGCTTGTCTGTTACTTCCAATTATCGGGATTGGTTTTTACCCTAAATTGGCGACACAAACTTATGATGTGAAGACAGCAGAAGTAGCAGATCATGCTCGTCATGTTCTACCTATTGTGGCGGATCAGCAACCATCGAGTTTATATGCTCGTATTTTTACAACTCCAACATTAGCTGATTCTGAAGTTCCAAGTTTGACGAATATCTCTGAGTAATTCTCTGTTCTGCAAGGGCTTGTGTTATCAAGAAAGTTTCCAGGGATACATTTCCGCTATAGAGTTAGGAACTGCACTATCCTAACTCCCCGCAAATTAATACCGATTCAGAAAATCTTTGAAATATATAAAGCAGTAGGGGGAGGTACAATTGTACTCCCCCTACAAACGTATTTTGGGTAGCATCGAAATTTTTAAACGTAGTGTAAGCATTGTGCTTGATATATACTACTCGTCAGGTTTGTGTATCTAACTTATCTAGTAATCTTCTACCATAAATCACTGCTGCGACTGTGATGTTATCATCATCAACTTTATAAATAATCCGATAATTATATGCAAACTGTTCTCTGATATTATCTTCGCTGAATTCTGGAACAACCCGACCTGAAAAAGGAAATTTACCCAAGTTACGAGTTGCTTCAAGTATTTTGTTAACTACCGACGCAGCATAAGAAGCTGAGTCGCGAGAAATATAAGTAGCAATTGCTTCTAAATCTTCTAGTGCTTTGGGAGACCATACTACTTGATAAGCCATTTGCTTAAACGTTTTTCAGCTTCTTCCTGTGGAATTGTGCCTTCAGTCTCGGCTACTTCTAAACCATGACATACTTTATTAATGACATATAAATGGTATTGAATATCCTCTATAGAGCAATCATCGGGCAATTTATTCAACAGGGATTTAACTTTTTCTTTTGCTTTACGCATAGCCTTATCTTTAGTTTAAACCTCAGAAGCCCACATTTACACTAAGTGGGTTGAGTAGTAGTACTATTGTGCTAAAGTACAATAGTACTACTTTTTTAGGGAAGCAACATTACCAATTTTAAGTTTTGAGTTCAATTTTTTCACAGCGGCTTGCATCATTATGGACGAGGAAACTAACAATCTAGTCTTTAGACGCTGTGATTTACAACCAAGAAGACTATTTTTCGGTCTTGAATAAGAAGAATTCAGGAGTCAGGAGCCAGAACAAATCTTTAAGACTGCTAAATGAATCGATAGAGAGGTATAAATCTGAGAGCGAGACTTATTCTGACTTCTGAATTCTTACTCCTGACTCCTGAAGCCTTGATCGTCATTTAAATTTACACGTAATTGTCCTCAAAGGATACTGCCGATTGTACTGAGGTTTAGAAATTCTCGAAGTTGGCGATCGCATCCTTCATTTTTTGGAGAACCTCATCAACGGGGATAACTCCCAGTTCTCCAGACTTCCGAGTACGTATACTCAAGGTATTGGTTTCAACTTCCTTAGCTCCCACCACAATCATTACAGGAATTTTCTCTTTTTCGGCTTTGCGGATCATTTTTGGAAGGCGATCGCCACTCATATCCACCTCAGCGCGAATGTCGATTGCTCTCATTTTCGCCGCTACCTCTTTAGCAAAATCCAATTGCGCGTCACTGACTGGTAGCAATCTTGCTTGTTCTGGCGCTAACCATAACGGGAAATCTCCAGCATACTCCTCAATCAAAATACCGATCAGCCGTTCAAGAGAACCAAAAGGCGCGCGATGGATCATAACTGGACGTTGGCGAGATCCATCTTCAGCAACGTACTCCAGATCAAACCTTTCTGGCAAATTATAATCTACCTGGGCAGTTCCTAATTGCCATTCCCGTTCCAGAGCATCTTGGAAGATAAAGTCGAGTTTGGGACCATAAAACGCTGCTTCCCCAATCCCTTCAAAGTGATCCATCTCCAACTTTTCCACTGCGCGACGAATGGCTGCTTGAGCTTTTTCCCACGCTTCATCAGAACCAATATACTTATCACTCGACGGATCTCTGAAACTCAGCCTAGCTTTAAAGTTTTTCAGTTGAAGACTCTTAAAGACTGCCAAAGTCAAATCCACTACGTTGAGGAATTCCGTCTCCAGCTGTTCTGGTGTTACGAATAAGTGGGAATCATCTACAGTGAAACCCCTTACCCGCGTCAAGCCACCCAATTCGCCAGATTGCTCATAACGATAAACAGTACCAAATTCCGCTAGTCGCATTGGTAACTCGCGATAAGAACGCAGTTCGTTCTTATATATTTGGATATGGAATGGACAATTCATTGGCTTGAGGACAAAGCCTTGCTCCAACGCTTTTGCTTCCTCGTCCTCTGCCATCATCGGAAACATATCTTCTTTGTATTTTTGCCAGTGTCCAGAGGTTTTAAATAAATCCACTCTAGCGATGTGAGGTGTTACTACTGGCAAATAACCTCGTTTTAGCTGTTCTTTTTGTAGGAATTCTTGTAAAGTATTCCGTAACAAAGTTCCTTTAGGCGTCCATAAGGGTAAACCAGGTCCCACTACATCTGAGAAGATAAATAATCCCAGTTCTTTACCTAGTTTCCTATGGTCTCTTCTTAGTGCTTCTTCTTTCCGCCGCTTGTACTCAGCCAGTTGTTCTGGCGATTCCCAAGCAGTTGCATAAATCCGTTGCAACTGTGCTTTGGTTTCATCTCCACGCCAGTAAGCACCCGCAACATTTTCTAACTCAATTGCTTTAGGGTTAAGTTGACTGGTATTTTCTAAATGAGGACCTGCACACAAATCCCACCATTCATCTCCCAAATGGTAGATTGTGATTGGCTCTTGCTTAATATCGGCTAATATTTCTAATTTATAAGGTTCGTTAATTTTTTTGATCCGGTTCTCAGCTTCCTCTCGGCTAACCTCTTCTCGAACAACCGGCAATTTACGATTAATAATCTTAACCATTTCTTTATAAATGGCTTTCAGATCTTTTTCAGTAAATGGTTCTGGATTATCAAAGTCGTAGTAAAACCCATTTTCAATCCAAGGACCAATTGTAACTTGCGCCTTTGGAAATAGCTTTTGTACTGCCATCGCCATCACGTGAGAAGCTGTGTGACGAATCTTTTTCAACCACTCAGACTCGCTAGTACGAGGTAAAGATATTTTTTCAACTTGCTCTGGTTGTAATGGTACTAAATTTGGCGACATCGGCTGCTGAAATATTGGCGAAGTAATAGGGAAAAATCTCCCTCAATATAGCATACTGGCCGTTGGGGCATGGGGCATGGGGCATGGGGCATTGGGCATTGGACATTGGGCATTGGGTATTGGGCAACACAAAAGACCCTGATGTATAGCGAGCCTAAATTATTTAGGAGAACGTGGAAGGCTGAAACCCTTATAGATAGGTGTTTTTAATCTCTGTATTTTCTCACTATTCAATTAGGATTTCTCTAGGATTTTTGATGTAAAACTATTGCCTGTTCTCCAATACCCCATGCCCATTGCCCATTGCCCATTTCTCAAAAACTATATACAAACGCTTTGAGACTGTCCTATAATGTTAAGAAATGTATCATAGATGACAGTTTATCAAAACTATAACTTATGACAGACTATTTAAATAATGTTAAGAATCGTCAATAGCGTTAATATTTAGGAAGAAACTAAGCACTATGCCTCTCATTTATGCGAGACTCGAATTTACCAGAAACTGAATTGCTCAAAACGGTATTGCAACCGCTGTTAGAAGATTTTCAGTATTGGTTTGCGCGATCGCGCAAGTTCTTAGAAACTGAGCATCTCTCATTTATGAGTCGAGTGGAGCAAAACGACTTGTTAACACGAGTGAAGCAAGCCGAGGAAGAAGTCAACACTGCGAAAATGCTGTTTATGGCAACAGACGCTCAAGTCGGGATTGATATGGCAGCATTATTGCCTTGGCATAATTTAGTAACAGAATGTTGGAACGTAGGGATGCGCTTCCGTCAAGCACAAGGCGGATAACTAGAGGTGTGTTCCTCACCAATCATTAAATTTTGATTGCTTTAACAACACAGTAAAGAAATTTTACATCAAAATAAACTAATAAAGTGATGCTTAATACCTTGTTTTTTTAACTTACTCAAAAAGTTTACCCAACTCAGCAAAATAGGCGCACAAAAAGTGCGTTAATCATTCCGCATCGATTAGGTCGTGGCCTTAGTTAGATCTAGTCAATTTAACTATAAAGTTTTCAAATTTGCTATTTTTGGAGGAAAATATCTATGTTACACCTGCTTTACATTTTTGCTTTTACTATCCTCGCTTTTATCGCTGTTGCAAATTTAATCCGTAACCTGATTATGTTCAGTTTTCATCAAGAACGGACTTATCCTCCGATGGCTAATCACTATATGTCATCAAACAGGCAGTTGATTCCTCATCCGGAGTTATTGGATAATTCAGGCAATTTAATAAAAGAACCTTTATTGGTGATGCGTTCTATTAACGTTGATGATGCACGTGAGCAACTAGACGCTCTATATGAAGCTTCCCCAGGACATAAAAGAGACAATCAAGAAGAAGGCTAAGAGGGAGCAGCTTTTTTGGGGAAGTCAAAAGTCACGCATTCAAAAGTCAAAAGTTGGGGAACAGGGGAGCAGAGGAGAAAGGTAAATTTATTCGACAAAAATATCTAACTTCTGACTCCTGACTCCTGACTCCTGACTCCTGAATTCTGGCTCCTTTTTTACGCTTCAATAACTACTCGAAGGTTTCCGCGTTTCTTGGCGACACGACAAGCGGTGGTGCTACCAGAACGCTCAAATTCTAAGTCGAGAATGGTAGGACCAACTCTTAAATTATGGAGTGATAAACGATTTATCGACTCTGGCAAAGCGGGGTCGATTATTCTTAAGCAGTTGTTGGGAGCATCAGGAACTAAGTTTACAATCATCTGGAGGAGTTGAAAAATACTCCCAGTTGCCCAAGCTTGAGGAGTACAAGCTACAGGATATTGTACAGGTGTACTCTCAGTAGTACGCTCATAACCACAGAAAAGTTCCGGAGGACGTTGATAGGGTTGCTGACTAGTCATGTCAAACAATCCTTCAAAGACTTCCAGAGCTTGATCAATCAGACCAAGCGATCGCAAACCGATAGCAATCATTGAATTATCATGGGGCCATACTGAACCAATATGGTAACCCATAGGATTGTATGCTGGTGAAAGACTACTTAAGGTACGAATACCCCAACCATTAAACATATCTGGAGCTCGTAACCGTTCCGCCACACTATAGGCTTTTTCCGGAGTAAAGATGCCTAACTGCAAACAGTGACCAGGATTTGAAGTGATACTGTCAACTTGGTTACCATCTCCATCCAAAGCCAAAGCACAGAAATCTTGATCTTCTATCCAAAAATCGCGATTAAAGCGAAGCTTCAAATTTCTTGCCTCTTCTTGCCAGCGATCTGACAAGTCAAGTCGTTTTTTCATCCTAGCAATTTCTGCCAGACGTAATTTAGCAGCATAAACATAAGCTTGTACCTCGCAAAGAGAAACCGCACCATTAGCTAATTCTCCTTTACGGTTTACAACACAATCGCCTGAGTCTTTCCACCCTTGATTAACAAGCCCACGTTTGGATTTTAGCCGATAGCGGAGATAACCAAAGTCCTTCATGTTATGGTCGATCCACTCCATAGCTGACAAAGCATTAGGCCAAAGTTGCTCTAGGAGTTCGCTATCATGAGTCCAGTCATAATATTCCGCGTACAGCATGATCCATAAAGGAGTGGCGTCAACTGTACCATAGTAAGGAGTGTGAGGAATTTCGTCACACCGAGCCATCTCCCCTAAACGCAATTCATGTAGAATCTTACCCGGTTCTTCTTCACGCCAATCATCTTCTACTTTGCCCTGATATCTTGCGAGTAGAATTAGGGTTTCCTTAGCAATTTGGGGATTTAACATGAGGGTTTGGGACGCTGTAATTATCGAATCCCTACCAAACAAAGCGGAAAACCATGGTACTCCAGCAGAAACAGTTTTTTGCTTACCGAACGACTGACGCAATAAATACATATCTTGCTCAGCACGCTCAATAATGCGATTGAAAAGACTTTTGTCTGTGCGGATTTGAGTAATTTGTTGCACCCAGTTTTGCTCTTCCATCAATTCCGCAGCTTTCGCCTGCACCAAGGTAAAAGCGGCACTAACAGTAGAGCTGGGATGATTATTTGTGAACAAATTTACCCGATATCCCAACTTTTGGGTTTCATGAGAAGCCAATTCTAGCTGCCAAACTGCTGTATAACCCTTAATATAGTCTGGTTGTCGATGCTGGAAGTAGACGCGGGATTCCATCAGCAAACCATCCAAACCTTGATAAGCGAGGGTTAAGCTTTGGTCTTTCTGTGTCTGTGACTGAGATTGTTGAGACGAAGAAACACCGTCTAATTCTTCAGGTGTGGGTTCCACTAAGCGTAAAAGTCTACCTCGGTTATCCCGTCCATAGCCACGAACTTCAAATAAATCCACAAAATCAGCATCAAAGCTAAGACTGAGTTCAAAGCTGACAGATGTTGTGCTATAATTAGAAATTTCTAATTCCTCAAATAGTGCCCCATTAAGCACCATTTCTCGTCTAATACCTACAGTATCAGCTCTGAGACGATCCTCTATTCTAGGGTTGGTACACAGAATTGAGAGTGAAAAACCTTTATCAGCAGTACTACTAAGTAAGACTGGTGAATGTCCATTAATTTGCAGTTCTAGACGACTCAGAAACCTTGTATCACAGCAAAACAGTCCCAGACTAGGGTTGCCTTCATTGAGTGAACAGCCAGAAATATTCCCTAATGTGTCTGTCACTAAAAATAGATCATCATCTTTAACAGTAAGTGATAATTGTGGTCTTTCACTTATAACACGAGGCCATTCTGGGATAGGTATTTGGTCTGCGGGAACAAAAGTTTTTCCGTCCAGAAAAATCTTGTCCGGCGTCATTAGCGAATCCGGTGTCATTAGCCAATATTCCGTCTACAGGTCTATATTGTTTAAGGTTTAGCAGCGTCAACAAAAAACAAGACGCTCTTCAAATCTTATTTGAGCCACTTGAGGCAAAAATAATAATAATCACAGATACTTGGGAAAGGGGGATAAATCCAACCCAGATCATCAAATCTTTAATAAATATATCGTTTCTAAAAATTTTGTAAATATTAGACAGCAATACAAAAATAGGGCTTTTTGGCTGATTTATCGCTGACTTTCCTAAAAGCAGCAATCTAAGAGAGAGCAAAAAATCTTCTACTGACTGTGAAGATACTCTTAATAAAAACAATTGTATTTTGATTTAGAAAAACAATAGATATATATTTTTAAGTGGATTAAGTTTCTTTTTTAACAACCCATAGCAATTCTTCTTTAAGTTACATACGCTCATTGCCTCACCCCGCCCTAAAGGGCACCCCTCTCCCAATTTTGGGAGAGGGGCAGGGGGTGAGGGCTAGAATGTGCGGGATACAACTGACAACCGCTAGCCTAATACCATTTTGTAAGCCTTCTCATACTCATCAGCCATAGACTGAACACTAAAGCGATTTAGAACGTATTCCCGGCAAGTATGGCGGTCTAGTTTGATAGCGTCTGGAATAACCTCTATCATGTTTTCCACTGAGTGACAAATATAGCCTGTTTTTCCATGAGCAACAACTTCTGGAACTGAACCTAAACCCATAGCAACGACAGGCGTACCAGTCGCCATTGACTCAATCATTACTAAACCAAAAGGCTCACGCCAAGTGATAGGAAATAAAGTCACTGTTGCTTCACCAAGCAACTTCACTTTTTCTTCGTGGGAAACTTCACCAAGGTATTGAATCTGCTCGCCATCAATGAGCGGTTCCACGTTTTCACGATAATACTCTTCGTTAAAAGAGTCAACCTTTCCAGCCATTTTCAATGGTAAACCAGCTGCACGAGCAATTTTAATAGCTTCAACAGGTCCTTTTTCGTGAGACATGCGTCCAACAAACGCTAAGTAAGGCGATTCAGCAGGTTTGCTATGGAAAGAATAAACGTTTGTATCGATACCGTTGTAGACAGTATGGATGTAGTTCAAACCTAAGCGAGGTTCTCTTTGATCTTCGCTAATACTGATCAGAGGTTGCCAAGCAAAGCGTCGATAAATTTTTTCCTTATCGCGTGTGAAAATCCCATGTGTTGTGTGTACAGTAGGTGTTTTGACGAAACTCGCGTAAGGAAGGGCAAGAAAGTCAATATGAGAATGAATAATATCAAACTCATCGGCTTGATGATAAGCCTCGGCAAGTATCATTTGTTCATAAACGCTTGGCTCTGTTATCTTGGGGTCAAGCCTTGTAGCTTGATCATTGACTGACTTGAGCTTTGCTTTTGTTATTGAGTCACCAGAAGCAAATAGAGTAACATCATGACCACGCCGAACTAATTCATCTGTAAGTAGATGAACAATTAGTTCTATACCCCCATATCGCGGGGGTGGGACACGCTCCCATAAAGGAGAAATTTGGGCAATTCTCATATTTCACCTGAGCAGGTAAAAGCTAGCATATTAGCCCAGAAAATTCCAGCAAAATTTGAGTACAGGACTTTATCGTTTCGAGAAGTACGGGCTAATATAGCATGCCTTGTTTTTACAGTTGTCAGCCTTGATAGTAGAACTAAAGTAACGTGTCTTTGCTTTAGGCTAGACATTAGAGAATGATTTGTCCTGCGTAAAAAATATACTTTAATCACTTCCCTATCAAGATTTTTGGCTTCAACTAATTTCAAGCACTAGCTATTCTAGAGCTAACTGATGTAAGTTAAAAGCACTTATTTGCAATTGATCACATAGTCTTAAAAAATTTTAAAATTATTGATAAGGTCATATTACATGAAACAGTTATATTTAGCAATATAGATTTGCTCCAGCAAATGTCATTGGCTATTTACCTCCGTATACCAAGCACTAAAAACACTGTAGATTGTAAATCAAGATACATAAGCTACCACAATATAAAAATATTTCTAAGTGATTAGTAAAATTAAAAGATATGGGCTTTGTAAAACTAAATTTGACATAAGAATCTGCTATTTAATAACCATTAGAAACTGTATTTTTTTTGATCAGATAGCTATATCTATTTGCGAATACTTTGAAACTGTCATATAGCAAATCTAATTCATTCCTGAAAAAATCCATTGCAAGATTTCTTATTGCCTAACTGGACAAATCATAATAAAATCTCTATGTCTGCTTCTATGGCAAAGAAAATACAGAAAATTTGATAATGTTTTTAATATGTTTGTTTAATTTTTTTAAAGTTCTGTAAGAAAGATAAACAGCCATTGTGTAGATTTTTGACGACTTTTGTAAAGAAAGTTTACTCTCGTAGAGTAACCACTGCAATAAATTACAAAGACTTGTGATGATTGTTCCCCTTGTTCATGTAGGGCTATTTCACTCTTTGGTCATTCTATTGCCAGGAGATCAAAAACAAATGTAAGGGGAGTTTATATTGAGTACACTTGGGAAAATTATCCGTCAGCTTTATGTTGTAATTTTACTGGTCGTTAAAATGTTAAAATTAGCTGAGTTGGTACACGATCAATAAATCTACATCTCAATAGCAGTGGCAATCTCAAACCAAAGTTTATTAATTTCTCAAGTCAGAACTGTCAGAGCATCTTATGGAGTATTATTTGATACTTTGAACTCAATGTGAGTCGTAACTGTAGGGTGTAGAGGATAGTTCAGACTGAGTAGAAAGCAGGCGAAACAGTGAACAGCAAACAATTATTCAGTTATCAGTCAAGAATCATGTGTTTATCTTTGGGTTTAAGCTCTTGAGCAGACGCCTTGATAACTGATAACTAATACCTGTTTAGCTGCCCCTCCGTCCCCTACTCCCTACTCCCTATTCCCTACTGCCTCTTTTTATACAGCTAGTAAGTACTTTTTACGATTCTTTACATATTGCAACTATATTGTTAACTTGAGAGTCCATTGTAATTTGTACAATGCAGCTGTGACGTGGATCATTTCCAGATAGGGCTTTTAAAGAAATTGATGAGCAGCATTTCAACTTCCGTGCTGAGTGATCTGCTACAGGCTCTACCCCACCTGCGGCCCCAGCTATATTTTAAGGCTTCATTAACCGCGCTCTCCCATGCAATGGAAGACCAGGTTTTGGCTGCTACTTTAGACCAGCCCCTAGTCATTGCGAGTTTCCAAAGAGAGCGATTTTACCGCCAAGAAGCTCACCGATATGAAAGGCTGGCTCAGCGAAGCAATCAAGTATATGTACTATCTGCACCAGAAACAGATTTTGTTAATAGCTCAGAACATTACGAAAAAATAGCGTTTCAGCCAGAGGATAGCTTAAGTCAGGAGTGGCATTTGGTGGTAATTGCCCAAAATTATGCTACTTGCTTGGTTTGCCGAGAAAGCCTTGGATCTCTTGCGAAAAATAAGCAACAGCCAGACATTAACCCCCATCTGGATATGGATACGACGCGAAGATTTGAGGGAATTTGGACAGCAGAAAGGGGAGTGAGCTTGAAAGTAGCCGAATTCCTCTTGAAGAGAATTTTAATCTACAGACCCGAGTTAGCTGTTAAAGTAAAGCAAGCACGCCAAAGGTTTGGGATAGGCACTAAAAGTAAAAGTTTATTCCAAGGTAGCCAAATAAGTGAATATGCTTGTGACATCGATACCGACCCATTTGTACAGCGGTTGGTGACTTACCTACAAGCAAGTCAGTATAAACTGCATAAAGCGTACCGTTCAATAGCAGCCCAAGCTCGGAAAGAACGCTTAGTTAACTCTATTAACATTGCTATCAGGCGATCGCTCAATCCCCAAGAAATTTTGGCAGTGGCAGCACAAGAGCTAGGACAAAATTTAGGGGTTTCTCGCTGTCTTATCTACCGTGCTCAAGCAACCGATACCCAAGCTATTATTGAACATGAGTTTTTGAGCCCTGGCGTTGTCTCTGTTTTAGGGCAACCTTGGTATTTAGAGAAGAATCCTCTGTTTCAAGAAGTAGTACAAACATCTGAGGGTACATGTGTTGTCGATACTCACACTGATGATCGGATTACGAGATCTAAAATACTCACCAAGATTGTCGAAAGATTGAATATTCGCTCTTGGGTAATTGAACCAGTCTTATATCAAGGGCGTTTATTAGGTATTGTTGAATTACATTACTGTAATAAAATTCAGCAAGATTTCCAATCTAGTCAATTTGACTTAGTTGAGGCGATCGCCACTTCTGTAGGTGTAGCTCTCATTCAAGCAGAAGCCTATGCCCATTTGGAAGACCTAAACCAGCAGCTAGAAGCCCTTGACCTTACCCGTAGTAACCTGATAGCTATTACTGGGCACGAACTACGCACACCCTTATCCACAATTCAAGTGTGCCTGGAAAGTCTTGCTAGTGAACCCGATATGCCCCTAGATCTGCAGCAGGTAATGCTAAGTACAGCTCTTGCTGATTCAGAACGGATGCAAAAACTCGTGCAAGATTTCTTAACTCTTTCTAACTTAGAAAGTGGGCGGGTAGAATGGCATCCAGAATCTCTCACCCTACAAGAATGCGTCGATCTAGCACTTAGCCGTATTCGTGCCCGTGCAGTTACCGAAAAGCTACCTGAAATTCTTACTCAGATTGGCAAAAATTTACCATTGGTCAGAGCTGACGGTGATTGGTTGGTAGAGGTGCTTGCCAAGCTCATAGATAACGCTTGTAAATTCACCCCAGCACAAGGAAAGATTGCCATCATAGCCCAAACCAACAACAACCAAATGGTAGAGGTCACTGTAACCGACACTGGACGGGGTATCGAACCCAATCGCCTAGAAGTCGTTTTCGACCGATTCTATCAAGAAGAAGGGGCACTGCGCCGTACAACTGGTGGTACTGGTCTTGGTTTAGCAATTTGCCGTCAAATAGTCAATGGCTGGGGCGGTGAAATTTGGGCAGAATCAGATGGCAAAAATCAAGGTAGCCAATTTCACTTTACTGTACCCACTACTCAGGGAGTAGGGAACAGGGAGCAGCCCCTGCGGGGAAGTCAAAAGTCAAAAGTCAAAAGTCAAAAGTCAAAAGTTAGGGAGCAGGAGGGCAGAAGAGCAGGTGAGTAGATACTAAGTCCTTAATGCCCCATGCCCCATGCCCCATGCCCCATGCCCCATGCCCCATGCCCCATGCCCCATGCCCCATGCCCCATGCCCCATGCCCCATGCCCCATGCCCTATGCCCCATGCCCCATGCCCTATGCCCCATGCCCCATGCCCCATGCCCCATAACCAACTGTTACAGACTATGACGTAATCGCAATATAAGACTGCAAGCAGTGTTACTATGCCGTAAAAACCTTGAGAGAGAAACCTTATGGCAGAAACACTTTCTGGACAAACTCCAATATTTGGCGGCAGCACAGGTGGCTTACTGACAAAAGCAGAGAGAGAAGAGAAGTACGCTATCACTTGGACTGCACCCAAGGATCACTACATCGAATTGCCTACTGGTGGTACTGCACTTGCACGTCAAGGGCAAAACCTGCTGTACTTAGCTCGTAAAGAGTATGCTATCTTTCTTGGCGGTCAGCAACTCCGGAAACAAAAAATCACAGACTATAAGATTTACCGGATTTATCCTAACGGAGAAATTCAGTACATTCACCCAGCTGATGGTGTCTTCCCTGAAAAGGTTAATCCTGGTCGGGAGAAAGTGCGTTACAACGACCGTAGAATTGGTCAAAACCCCAGCCAATCAAAGGTTAAATTCAGTGGCGTAGCCACATATGATGCTCCTTAACTAAGTAATTAGTAGTTAATCGATTGCCTAGAGACGCGATATATCGCGTCTCTAAGTCTGTCATTCAAAAAAATTATGATTTTTCCCGAATTTTCCGAATTTTCCGAATTAGCTTCCCATGGCAATTTTGTGCCGGTGTATCAGGAATGGATAGCCGACTTAGAGACACCTGTATCTGCTTGGTATAAAGTTTGTGCTGGTCGACCATATAGCTTTTTGTTGGAATCGGTAGAAGGTGGGGAAAAACTAGGGCGTTATAGCTTACTTGGTTGCGATCCACTGTGGATTTTAGAAGCAAGGGGTAATCGTACTACTCAAACAAATCGTGACGGTTCCCAAGTTGTATTTGAAGGAAACCCCTTTACAGCTTTAGCTAACTGTTTGGAACCTTATCTGCCAGTAAAGTTACCTCAATTACCACCAGGAATCGGTGGATTATTTGGGTTTTGGGGTTATGAATTGATTGAGTGGATAGAACCGCGTGTACCTATTCATCCACCCGATGAGAGAAATCTTCCTGATGGGTTGTGGATGCAGGTGGATCACTTGTTGGTTTTTGACCAAGTGAAACGGAAAATTTGGGCAATTGCTTATGCTGATTTGCGTGAGCAACAGAATTTGAGTACTGCGTATCAGCAAGCGTGCGATCGCGTTACCCAAATGGTGAGCAAATTATCTATACCTTTATCACCGGAAAATACTTTATTAGAGTGGACACCACAAAATAAGAGAACTGCAACATTAGAGGAGTATAAGAGTAACTTTACCGAAGCAGAGTTTTGTGCGAGCGTCCAAAAAGCTAAGGATTACATCAAAGCCGGAGATATTTTTCAAGTTGTTCTTTCTCAACGTTTAACAACAGAATATAAAGGTTCACCTTTTGCCCTTTACCGTTCCTTGCGCCAGATTAATCCTTCCCCTTACATGGCATACTTTCACTTCTATGATTGGCAAATAATCGGTTCTAGTCCTGAAGTGATGGTCAAAGCAGAACGAGATCCAGATTCCGGGATAATTGCAACAGTACGCCCAATTGCTGGCACACGCCGACGAGGAAAAACTTACCAAGAAGATGCAGCACTTGCTCTCGATTTGCTCGACGATCCGAAAGAAGTTGCTGAACACGTTATGCTGGTTGATTTAGGACGCAATGATTTGGGGCGGGTTTGCCAAAGTGGTACGGTGAAAGTTGATGAATTGATGGTAATTGAACGTTACTCCCATGTCATGCACATCGTGAGTAATGTTATAGGCAAATTAGCACCAGGTAAAAATGCATGGGATTTACTTAAAGCTTGTTTTCCAGCAGGTACGGTAAGCGGTGCACCCAAGATTCGTGCAATGGAAATTATCCACGAGCTAGAACCTTGTCGCAGAGGAGTATATTCTGGTGTTTATGGATATTACGATTTTGAAGGACAATTGAATAGTGCCATAACGATTCGGACAATGGTTTTGCAAAACAAGATATTAAGCGTACAAGCAGGTGCTGGTTTAGTCGCTGACTCTGAACCACAAAGAGAATATGAAGAAACTTTAAATAAAGCTAGAGGTCTTTTAGAAGCAATTCGCTGTTTACGATAAGTAGGGATTGGGGACTGGGGACTGGGGATTGGGGATTGGGGACTGGGAACTTTATTCTTTCCCTGCCCTGCTTCCCCTGCTCCCCCTGCTCCCTCTGCTCCTGTGCTCCTCTTGCTCCCTGCTCCCTCTTAAATTCAAAATGGATTGGATTAGCTTACTAAACACTCAACAAGCTGATTTCCTTCAACGACTGAAGAAAACAAAGACGAATAAATTGACCATATCTTTGCTGGAAAGTCAAGTTAAAAGTTGTTACAGCGAAGTAATGGTGTTTTGGGGCGAAACGTTGACAAAACTTTTGGAAATTGCCCATCAAAAAGCAGAGATTGTTGCCAAAAATCCTCCCCCAACACCGCCTGATTACCCTGATTCTTTTGATTCCGTAATATCCTTTCCCCAATACTTTCAACAACAAGTAGAAAATTATCTTTTGCGTGAGCAAATTGTTGAATGTGTGATGACTCAATGCTGGGGTACACTGGTGCAAAAAGTTTCTCAAGATACATTAAGCAATATTAAGTTAGATGATGAGGGAAACTTACGCAGTGAAAGCAAATTTACTTACTTACTTATAGATAACCCGAAAGTTAGTATTCAAGTTTGCGCAGTAGATGGAGAAAGCTTTACCAGTCTCAAGAAAAACAAAATTACCTGGTCAGTTAATCAAGAAGATTTAAACAATCACCAGATATTAATTTTTTTATGTTTATTTTATCCATTTAAGGGTAAAAGAGGTTACGAAAAACAAGCAGTTATTACCGGTTTTTTACCAACAGATAAAATTGAATTTACTGAACCAAAATTTTACATTACTCCAAGTAAGTTGTTTTATGCGGGGGGATTGTTTTGGTATTTAACATCACTAGTTAATAAAAAAAATACATCCTCAGTACATAAGGTGGTAATGGCAGAAACAATTCAAACATTGTCGCCAGACCATCCACTAAAAAGGATCGTAGGGGACTGGGAATGTTGGCAGACTTTACAAGGGCACAATAGAGGAATTAACTGTCTTGCTTTCAGTCCAGGGATAAACAACGGAGGAGAAACTTTACCTTTGGTTGCTAGTGGTAGTCGTGGAGAGACGAAGCTATGGGACTTAACTAAGGGAGAATTAATAGGTACATTATCAGAGTATCCTTGGACTTTAACTGGAGTCGTAGATGAATTAAATTCTCTTGCTTTCAGTCCTGATGGACAGACTTTAGTAAGCGGAGGAGCAGACTCTACAATTAAGATTTGGCACGTAGGCGCGCTAGATTTAATCGATATTCTCCATAAACATAATGGAATGGTGCGCTGCGTTGCTTTCACTCCAGATGGACATATGTTAGCAACTGGGGGCGACGACAGAAAAATTATGTTTTGGGATTTAATCCAACGTCGGGTAGCGATCGCCTTATCGTTAGATGACACTGCTCCTCATGCTTTGGCTTTTAGTCCAAATGGACAAATTTTAGTCACAGGCAGTTACCGTAAAATCAAAGTGTGGCGTATCTTATGGCAAAAAGGATTCACCAATTTAGCACTACCAGAGTTGCTACACTCGTTTAGCGGTCATTCTCACATTGTTCGTTCCTTAGCTGTAAGCCCAGATGGGAAAATTCTGGTCAGTGGTAGTCGAGATAAAACGATCAAAACTTGGCACTTAGAAACAGGTGAATTGATGCACACCCTCACGGGACATGCAGATGGAGTGTATGCGATCGCCCTAAGTCCAGATGGACAAATTATCGCCAGTGGTAGTTTAGATAAAACTATTAAGCTGTGGCATGTAGAGACAGGCGAACTGCTAGGTACTTTTACAGGTCACACTAATACAGTAACAGCATTAGCATTTACCTCTTCAGGAGAAATCTTGGTGAGTGGGAGCTTAGATAAAACTATTAAAATTTGGCACAAAAGTTAACCAGCGGTAATAGATCTATGAGTACATCTATCAAACCGAAGCTCAGTTTAGAAGAGTTTTTGCAACAGCCTGAAACTAAACCTGCTTCCGAGTATATTACTGGAGAAATTATTCAAAAACCAATGCCACAAGGTGAACATAGTCTGCTTCAAACTACCCTCTGTGAAATTATTAATGGAGTAACTAAAAGCCAAAAGATTGCTATGGCTTTTCCAGAGCTACGTTGCACATTTGGAAACAATTCAATCATCCCTGACGTTGCTGTATTTGGATGGGGCAGAATTCCATTAAATCCATCAGGTAGAATCATTAACCGCTTTGAAATTCACCCCGATTGGGCAATTGAGATTCTTTCACCAGATCAGAGACAAACCAAAGTGCTTGAGAACCTGTTGCATTGCTCACGAGCAGGTACTGAACTAGGATGGCTAATTGACTCAGAAGAAGAGAGTGTTCTGGCTATTTTTCCTGGTCAACGGGTAGAATTCTATAGAGGCGGTGCTCAGTTACCAATACTTAGTGGTATCGAGATGGAACTCACCGCAGAACAAGTTTTTAGCTGGTTAACACTGGGATAAAAAATCTCCCCACTAGCTCAATAGTCTGCAGGGAGATTTTTTGTGAGCGCTAAACCAGCATTCTTGGAATTAATGGTAATTCTTGAGATAAATTACCAGTTCGTAACCATTCTTCAAGTTCAGCAGGTGCTTTGACATTAGCAAGATATTCTCGCAATTTCGCGCCTTCAAGAATTTCTTTCTGTAAGAGATCTTGAGCAGTTTGTTCCAGCAAGTCTCGGTTTTGATTAAGAATAGCCAAAGCAATTTGGTGAGCATTATCTACTATTTGCTTCACCTCTCGGTCAATTTCCTCAGCTACTTTAGGACTAACCGGACGGCGTGGATTGCTGTAAACGTCAAGAAACTCTTGTTGAGTTTTCTCAAATGCTACCGGACCTAATTGATCACTCATACCATAAAGGGTAATAGTGCGTTCGGCTAAGTCAGTGGCTTTTTGAATATCGTCACTTGCGCCAGTGGATACTTTACCAAAGATAATTTCTTCTGCCGAACGCCCACCTAATAAAGTCGCAATACGACCGCGAATTTCATCTTCGATCATTAAAAAGCGGTCTTCTTCAGGCATTTGGATTGTATAACCTAAAGCACCTACACCACGAGGTACAACAGATATTTTTTCTACTTTACCAGCACCAGGCATCAAAGCACCAACGATCGCGTGACCGACTTCGTGATAAGCAACAGTCTTTTTCTCTCTTTCATTAAGTACACGAGAGCGTTTTTCTAAACCCGCGACAAGACGCTCAATGGCTTCGTTAAAATCTGCTGTGATGACTGCTTGACGATTTTGCCGTGCAGCAAGAAGAGCAGCTTCATTGACAAGATTTGCTAAATCTGCTCCAGCGAATCCAGGTGTGCGAGTGGCAATTATTCCCAGATCAACATCGTCAGACAATTTGACGTTTCTAGCATGAACTTTGAGAATTGCTTCACGACCGATTTTATCAGGACGATCCACAACCACTTGACGGTCAAAGCGACCAGGACGACGTAAGGCGGGGTCGAGGACTTCTGGACGGTTTGTTGCAGCAATGATAATTACGCCTGTGTTAGCATCAAAGCCATCCATTTCTGTGAGTAGCTGGTTGAGGGTTTGTTCACGCTCATCGTTACCACCCATGATTTGACCAGCGCCACCACGAGATTTACCCAGTGCGTCTAATTCATCAATAAAGACGATGCAGGGAGCTTGTTTTTTGGCTTGATCAAACATATCCCGGACGCGGGCTGCACCCACACCAACAAATAGTTCGATAAATTCTGAACCAGAAATGCTGAAAAAGGGAACACTCGCTTCACCAGCAATGGCTTTTGCTAAGAGTGTTTTACCTGTACCTGGTGGTCCCACCAGCAAAACACCTTTAGGTATTTTGGCTCCTAGACGGGTGTACTTATCTGCATTTTTGAGGAAATCGACGATCTCTTCAAGTTCGGCTTTGGCTTCATCTACACCAGCAACATCAGTAAATTTAACACCTGTGCTGCCCTCAGAGTAGATACGAGCCTTGCTTTTACCTACTGTAAGTGCAGCTGGTCCACCACCTTGACGATTGATTAAAAAGCCCCAAATCCCAAAGAAAATTAATGGTGGTGCAACCCAACTCAGTAGAGTGCCAATCCAGCCGTTTTCATTGGGGGGTGGCGCAGCAAACTCTACATTATTGTCACGGAGAATCTTAGGTAACTCGAGGTCAATTGCTACTGGTGTAGTAGCGAATACTTGTTCTTCAGGTTTGCCCTCTGGAGTTTGAGTTTTGACAGCGTACTCAATGCGATCGCCACCTACAACTGCTCGAGTAACTTTACCAGCTTGAACCGCCGTGATAAAGTCGCTATAAGGAATTTGTGGTAAACGGTTACCCAGAAAGCTAGGAACGATAAAATTAAGAAGTAAAAGAAAGGTCAGCAAAATTAGCAGGCTGCCTCCAAACTGCCTGATTCCAGGCGGTTTAATTTGCTTTTTGTTGTTATTAGTTTCAACAGGCATTTTTTATTATTGTTGGTTGTGTAGACAGAGCGAATGCGTGAGAAGGAGTCAGAAGTCAGCAGTCAGGAGTCAGAAGACCCATGAATTGTTTTTTTCTATCTCCACGACTAAAATCGGACGAGCTTCAGCCTCTAATTCTTCGACCAGTTTCAAGAATTCAATTCTGAATTCTGAATTCTGACTCCTGAGTTCTTCTTCGGTGACTTCTGTGTTCTTCACCTATTCTAGAAATCAGGGCATAGCACCAAATTTCGTACCTACCCTACTAAAAGAATGTGTATTGCCGTACAAACCATGGAAAATCAACTTGGATTTATTCTGAAAGTGTTTCTTCTTTCGACTGGAATCCCGTTCTTAATTAAGTACATTGGGCCGAGTCTATCTATTCCAGCGACACCAACAAGTGCTTTGATTATTGTCTTATTGCCAACAACTGTGATGGCGATCGCTCTTGGATGGAGATTTCAGCGACACCAAACAAACCTATAACCATAAATCGACAAAAAAGTCAAGTCATGAAGATTTATTAATTTTTAACAGGTCGCGCCCAGCAGTCTCCGAATAAAGGCGCACTTCTGTCGCCTTGGAATGGGCGCTCCGTAATTGGGTATTGGGGAAGATCCCAGTTCCCAATCCCAGGAATAGGGCTCTGTAAAATCCCCATCTCAATTCCTCCCAATACCCAGTCCCCAGTCCCCAGTCCCTAATACCCAGTACCCAGTCCAAAGTGTTATGAGACGGAACCAGCTAAAATCAGCTAACCTAGCTGCATTAGAAAAAATATCTGCGTGCTAACAGCCAGGAGTTAGGATTTGAATTTAGGTCAATGGATTGGCTTAATAGCCATTGTACTTTCCATCTACATTCTGTGGCAAATTAGGGAAGTACTTTTATTAATGTTTGCCGCAGTTGTATTAGCGACTACCTTAAATAGGTTAGCTAGAAGTTTCCAACGGTCAGGTCTTAAGCGTGGATTAGCAGTCCTGCTGTCAGTAGGCTTGTTTGTTATTGTAGTGGTTGGTTTTTTCTGGCTGATTGTACCGCCTTTTGCTGCTCAATTCCAAGAACTAACCTATCGGGTTCCTAAAGGGTTAGAGCGCTTGAATCATTGGCTTGACCAAATAGAAGCTCATGTTCCACGCCAATTAACTCCTTACATACCTGATATTGAGAGCTTGAGCAAACAAGCACAGCCGTTGATAAATCGAGCATTAGGAAGCTCTTTCGCCTTTGTTTCTGGCTCTTTGGAATTTGTCCTCAAGGTTTTGCTGGTGCTAGTTTGGACTGGAATGTTATTAGCTGACCCACAATCGTACCGGCGTGTATTTATACGCTTGTTTCCCTCATTTTATCGGCGACGGGTTGATGGAATTTTGGATCAATGCGAAATGTCGTTGGAGGGGTGGATCACAGGTGCTCTTATTGCTATGAGTGCAGTAGGATTGATGAGTTTAATTGGCCTGTCAGTTTTGCGTATTCCCTCAGCTTTAGCTTTAGCTGTTTTGGCTGGGTTTATGAACTTGATTCCCAACCTAGGTCCAACAATTAGCGTCATACCAGCGATGGCGATCGCGCTTTTAGATAGTCCTTGGAAATCCCTCGCTGTATTGGCTCTATACTTTGTTATTCAGCAGACTGAGGGTAATTTCATCACGCCCTTCGTCATGGCGCATCAAGTCTCACTGCTACCAGCCGTAACCTTAATCGCCCAGCTATTTTTCGTCACATTTTTTGGTTTTTTAGGATTGTTCTTGGCTTTACCCCTTACCGTAGTAGCAAAGATTTGGTTCCAAGAAGTTTTAATTAAAGATGTTTTGGATAAATGGGATAGTCAATCTAAAACAAAAACTGAGTTTGTCATTGTTTCTGATGATTCACAACAAGACAATTCTGTTGAAGATCCGTTAAATGAGCAACCGCAAGCAAAGTAGACATTATGTACATTAACGGATAATAATCGTTTCCAACTTTTCAAAGGGGGTAGGGTGTAGGGAAATCACGACGCCTATTCGTGGGATTGGAATAAGGACGCAGTGTTCAGATCTCGGTGCCTACGTAGCAGTTTCTTACAACTGTACACCACTAGAGCGCGAGGAACTGCTTTCATGGCTCGAGCAAGAGTATCCGCTATACAATGGTTGACGCGTGGTTGGATTTTCACAGCGAAACTGGTTTAATGATCAGTTTAGACATATATTCCTCATAAGCAGTTTCTCCTGAAAACAATGCAAGAATCGGTCAGCACTCAAGACAACTATCAACAAGGAGAGGAAGCTTTGGTTTTGCGGCTACTCACTCGCAAATTTGGTATCATTGAGCCTGAAGTTGAACAGCGTATTTGTAGCCTATCTAGAAGCCAGCTAGACGACTTGAGTTATATGCTTTTTAATTTCAAAGACTATACTGATTTCAGTAACTACTTGGCAAGCATCCCTAATAGAGATATGAATCCGCTATCTTAAAGCAATGCGAACAATTGCGGAAATCAACGACAAAATCAGTTGTAATCGTGCTGTAGTTTTGACCATAGAACAAATAAAAGCACGAGTTATAGAAATTGGTGTTACCAAAGCTGCCAAAGAAGTTGATGTTATAACCACCGGCACCTTTGAGCCAATGGAGTCTAGTGGTGCAATTATTAACCTAGGACACACTGATCCTCCGATAAAAATTCGCCGATGTTGGTTAGATGGAGTGCCAGCATACTCTGGTTTTGGGGCAGTAGACTTATATTTAGGCGCTAGCTGCGCGATAGAACAAATGGACGGTGAAGAAGTCCGAGAACGTGGTGGTGGTCATGTTATTGAAGATTTGATAGCAGGTAAACCTATACATGTAAGAGCGCAAGGACAAGCGACAGATTGTTATCCTAGAACAAGCTTTGAAACTACTATTACAAGCGAAACCATCAATCAGTTTTACTTATTTAACCCGCGAAATCTTTACCAAAACTTTATTGTTGGAGTGAATGGAGGCGATCGCCCACTCCACACATACCTTGGTCCATTACAACCACGTTTGGGCAACGCTGTTTATTCTAACCCTGGTGCTATTTCACCGCTACTCAACGACCCAGATCTGCAACTCGTTGGAATCGGCACAAAGATTTTTTTAGGTGGTGGTATTGGCTATGTAGCCTGGGAAGGAACTCAACACTTCCCCTTACAAAAGCGTTTACCCAACCGTACGCCAATAGGTCCTGCGGCGACTTTAGCTTTAATTGGTGATGCTAAGCAGATGGATTCTCGTTGGGTACGGGGCTGTTACTTCAAAAGTTACGGTCCCTCTTTGATGTTAGGAGTAGGCGTACCGCTACCCGTGTTAGAAGAAGAAGTTGTAGCCCGATGTGCAATCCAAGATAAAGACTTGGTAGCACCAATCGTCGATTTTTCAATTCCCCGTCGCGTCCGTCCTACCTTTGGGTTAGTCAGTTACGCCCAACTCAAGTCCAGACGTATCACTATTGAAGGCAAAACAGTGCGTGTTGCACCACTTGCTAGTATGTTTCTTTCTCGGCAAGTGGCACTCTTACTGAAAGAATGGATCGAATCCGGCAAATTTACTTTAACAGAGCCTGTAGCACAAATCCCAATGGAGCGGTCTTTCCTCCCTCAAGACCGCTGGACTGAATTTTAGATGGGCATGGGGCATGGGGCATGGGGCATGGGGCATTGGGCATTGGGCATTGGGTATTATTCTCTCGTCTGCTCCTGTGCTCCCCCTGCTCCCCCTGCCCCCCCTGCTCTCTTACTCCTGGGGTGGTTTTGTGCGCTTAATTGGCTTAGGAGTGGGGCCTTTGGGTACGGGGCGTGGGACTGGAGAGGCTGGAGCGGCTGCATCCCCTGTTTTGCGAATAGGACGCGGGGTTTCTCCTGTGCGTTTGGGGAAAGGTTTCTTCCCACCAGGACGACGACCTCCTCCTCCTCCTGGTCCTCTCTTCATAGGTGGTCTTCGTTTTTTGGGTAACTCGGCGATCACTTCACCGTGTTGGATCACCAAAGCGTCAGCTTCTCGTTTAATTTGAAAGTCCCAAAACTTTCCTACTGCTTTAGTTTGTAGCTGACCTTTAAGTTTTAACTTGAAATACTTGGCTTTATCAGTTTGTTTGCGAGCAGCTTGCTTGATTTTAATCACCAAGTTTTCATTTTCAAAGGATTGGTAAACCACTTCCCCGCGCACAGAAAAACCACCATCTGGAACTTCTGTCGAGGGAACGAGTGTCTCTACAGAGTCATTATTGTCTGTTTGGTCAACAGATGGAGGATTTTCCTCATTTTCTTCTGGAGATTGTTTAGCGAGGTTTTCTGGTTCCCAAACTCCTACAATTTGGATGTGTAATTTATCATTTTCTTGTCTAGTGCGAGGATAAACTACCCACAGATGTTCTTGTTCAAGATCCAAGTGATTCTTAACTAAACTCATAATCCGCCCAAGAAGGACGGCGTCGAGTAGTGTACCATCTGTAGTTAACAGTGTACCTTGAGTGAATTGGTCGTTACTGGCAAGATATCGACCTCTTACTAACCCAATAGCACGGTACTGCATTGGTTCACTAGGAGGCGGAATTGGTTGCTGTCGATTCACCAAGTTTGCATCATCACCAGTTTCATCAGATAAAACTGACAAATTCTCTTGTTGAGATTCGGCTGTTGGTTGTTCATTAGGAGCAACATTGTTAAGTTGCGCCTCTTCATGTGAAGCAGAAGTGTTGGACGATTCAGAAGACGGCATTAGGTCGGAATTCATAAAAACTCCCTGCGGCGGAGACACATCCCATTGTGGGATTTAACAAAGGCAACTGGAAAGAGCGTTTGTGCGACCCTTGTAAGTATATTTCCTTTCAAGATAGTCACTTGGGAACGCTCTATGTGATACTAGAGGTGCGAAGATAGTTCACGGCAGTTGCTATAACTTTGAAAGCCAGAGCAACGAACTACTTCCTTAACTCTATAAGAGTAAGGCGCTGCCTCAAATTTCGTATACACATATTAAATGTGTAATTTAGCGCCTTTACAGTAGTTTGGGAAGCATCCTAAAGCAATAATTTCGGCTGTTCCTTTTAAAGTCATCACTCAAAAATGCGCGCGGCATGGCTATTTGTTATAAAATTCACAAACATTACAGAGGATTCCGTAAAGTTTTTCAAAATTTTAGGTTTCTTGATTTTTGTAATAAACTTTTTCATTAGAGTACAGATAAGGAAGGTTTTGTGTCTGAACCTCGCACCCGGTGGATAGTTAGAATTATATTGGTGCTGGCAGTTATAGTTTTTTTTGGTGTTTCCATGATTCCTATCATTGAAGCACTGAATAAGCCAGTTTCAGAGCAAAAACAAAGTAACGTACAAAGTCAATCAAAACTTGAAGACGAAGCACGGGGTTTAGAACTGGTTTTGCAACGGGAACCAGAAAATCAAGCTGCACTCAAAAGCTTATTACAGATAAGGTTACTACTACTTAGGCAAAACAAGACTGACATGAGGTCAGTCATTGAACCCCTAGAAAAGCTGGCAAAACTGAATCCAGGGAATACACAATACACAGTACTACTTGCCCAGGCTAAATTAGGAATTGGCGACAAGGAAGGAGCTGCTGCTGCATACCGCTCAATTCTACAAACAAAACCAGGGGATATCAAAGCTTTGCAAGGAATGGTTGCTCTTCTGTTACAGGAAAAACGCCCACAAGCAGCAATTGGCTTGCTACAAGAGACGCTTTATTCCACTGCACCCAAAGCAAATAAAATTCAGCCAGGAAGTGTGGACGCGATCGCAGTACAAGTTCTCTTAGGTAACGTTTATGCATCTGAGAAACGCTACAATCAAGCTCTTACAGTTTACGACCAAGCAATCAAAAGCGACGCTCAAGATTTTCGTCCCGTTTTAGCAAAAGCTATGCTTTTCAAGAAACAGGGTAAAACAAACGAGGCACAGCCTCTATTTAACAAAGCTGCATTATTAGCACCAACTCAGTACAAAGACGAAATCAACAAAGCTGCATCTGAACCTACAACCCCAACCTCGCCTGCATCGTCACCGGATAGTACCCCCAAGAAATGAGGGAGCAGGGGTTATCAGTGAACAGTAAACAGTTATCAGTGATCAAGGCGTATAGTAGAAGGCTTAAACCCAAAAATAAACACATGATTCTTGGCTGATAACTGATAACTGTTTTAATACTTCCGTTCTTGTGGCTCAAACATAGTAATTGCTACTGGGCGGTATTGGATATCAATCCCGGCTGGTGAATAATACGCCATTGTGTGTTTGAGGAAGTTAGTATCGTCGCGCCCTGGATAATCCTCACGGAAATGCGCACCGCGACTTTCTTGGCGATTTATGGCTGAGGCTAAAATTGTACGACCAACTACCATCAAACTTTGCAGTTCTAAAGCTTCTACAATTTCTGTATTCCAGCAATCGCCCTTATCATCTAAATAGACTTGTGAATATTGCTTTTGTAATTCTTCCAATTTTTGCCAACCTTCTTGCATTAATTCCTCAGTCCGGAAAACACCGCAGTACTGAGTCATGCAATCTTGGAATGCTTCACGAATTTGATGAATGCGATATTGTCCTTGCTGTTCTAGCAAGGCTTGTATTTGTTGCTGAGCTTCAGTAATGTAGTGTTGATGATCGACAATTGGTAGTTTGCGGTTTTGTACAAATTGCGCGATCGCAGCACCGGTTCTCCGTCCATAAACAACGCATTCTAACAAAGAATTGCTGCCCAGACGGTTTGCACCATGTACCGAAACACAAGAAGTTTCACCAGCAGCAAAGAACGCGTCAACTAAACCATCGTCACTACTACGCACTTGACCATTGGTATTAACAGGTATACCACCCATACAATAGTGAATTGTAGGGCGTACTGGCATCGGCTGAGTCACAGCGTCTATACCTACTAGACGATGGGCTTCTTCCCAGCAAAAGGGAACGCGGCTCATAATTTTTTCTTTACCCATGTGTCTAAGATCGAGGTAGACAAATGGACCACCAGCACTACCATCGGGATGAATACCACGCCCAGCGCGAATTTCGTAGGCGATCGCTCTTGAAGTGATATCACGTGGAGCAAGTTCCATGCGACTAGCAGCATATGTTGCCATAAAGCGATCGCCTTCAGAGTTGATCAAATATGCTCCTTCTCCCCGCACTGCTTCTGAAATCAGCACCCCTACCGGGTAAAGTCCCGTAGGATGAAATTGGACAAATTCCATATCCTCTAAAGGCAAACCAGCCATAGCAGTCATTGCCAGACCATCACCAGTAGAAGCATAATCATTAGATGTGGTGTTATATACCCTACCATAACCACCAGTAGCAAACATCACTGCTTTAGCGCGCACGACTTCTATTTGCCCATCTAAGATATGGTACATAACAACACCTTTTGCCTGACCTTCTTCTAGAATCAAGCGCATCACGTACCATTCTTGATAAACATGCACACCATGACGTTGGAGGTTATTCACCAATTCATGCAAAATCGCATGACCAGTTTTATCAGCCGCGTAGCATGTGCGATTGTGAGAATGTCCACCAAAAGCGCGCTGAGCAATGCGACCATCGGCTAACCGTGAGAACAAAACGCCCATATGTTCTAGATCAATCACCACATCTGGGGCTTCACGAGTGAGAATTTCGACTGCATCTTGGTCTGCTAAATAATCGGAACCTTTGACTGTATCAAAAGCATGGGCTTCCCAAGTATCAGTAGAATCAACATTTTTCAAGGTTGCTGCAATACCACCTTGAGCTGCTACCGAGTGAGAACGAATTGGGTGAGTTTTAGCTACCACAGCCACATTCAAGTTAGCGTCAGTCCGAGCAATTTCTAACGCGGCGCGACATCCAGCCAATCCGCCACCAATAATAATTACATCATGTTCTAGCATAGTTACTAACAATTGTAAAAAGGAGTCAGGAGTCAGAATTCAGGAGACAGGAGGAGCCAATAAATGCATCTGGGTTTACCAGCGTAGGAATGTGGCGTTCAGAATGCACCACCCATAGAGGTAGGGTGTTTTAAGAAAAGTTTCAATTCCTTTCTCGTCCACAAGGGATCCGTTTTTAACCCAGTAAGCTGACGTGCATCTAAATTTGATATTTTAGAGCCTGGACGCCTTCGCTGTCTTAGACAACCCTGTCAAACTAGATACTGAACAGCTTATTCATTCTGACTCCTGACTCCTGACTCCTGACTCCTGACTCCTGAATTCTATCTGATAAATTTTTGTAAAAAGATGTTGTGAGAAAAGCATTTTTATGCAAAAAATCCCTGCCACCAGACAGGGATTTTGGTTGTTAATTATTTTAGAAACCCGCTAAGCACTAATAATTTAACTAGGTGATTGAACAGGTTGTTGCTGGGATACATTACCAGGGATTGGTTCCATCTTTGTTCCTGGTTGTACAGGAGACAATTCAATGTGATTTAACAAAGTTGTGACGAAGGCAAAAAGCAAGAAAGGTAGTGATAGCAAAACGATAAGTCCGACTGCTGCCAAAGCGTACACTGGTTGTTTAGCACCCATCAACGCCAAAGCTGACGCTAAACTTATGGTGATAGTAATCAGCCAAACAATTATTTGACCGTATATATCACCAAAAGTAAGGGTACAGACAAACCGATACTTTTGAATGTTATTTATCATAATTCTCCTCTAGCATCTCCTTAGGTTCTACGTTAGAGCTATGTTTGAGCTTTAGATAATTTCTAAAGATTTTTAAAATAATTGTAATATGACTTTACAATTTAAATCTTTCCTTTGGTAGAAGGATAAATTAAATTGTCGATTCAAGGTAATTTTATTATTGCATAAAAAAGCAGATTTCAGCAGTAATTAGTAGGAATTACAGTTTTTGGATATTTAGTTATTTTCTTAATAAAACTTTTTAATTTACCAGATTTCTCACTCAAATAAAAAGTAGGTAATGTTAAGTTTTATTGTCAGGTAACTTTAGTTGTTGAATTTTCCTTTCCAAATCTAAGTCATTACTACCGATAATGGTTTCGAGGTTAGCAATTCGCTGTTCTAAAAGCTCTATTTGGCGCTGCTGCAAATGTCTATTTTTTGATTTTTGGTCATCAGATCGCCAAATAGCAACGCTACTTAGAGAAGCACCACCAATAGCAGCTATTGGGATAACTACACCAGTTTCATTAGCAATTGAGACTGGGATACTCACAGCGACGATACCAACTGTCAGCCCCCAGATTTTGCTGATAGCAGCAACTCGCATGTCTTGATGTTGTTCTAAGTCTTTTTGTGTTCGGGACTTTGCCGCAGCGTTTCGCGATCGTTTAGCCATGAGGTTATTTTAGAACAGTGTCTAATCACCTTGGCATACATTTCTACAAAATTACTTCCTACAATCGATATAAGTATAATTGCTCATACGGTTTTTGTATGAGGACGCATAAGAATCCCGACCCTCTTCTTTCCTCCCCTTTCCAAGGGCAGGTTAGGAGGGGTAAAAATAATGTGTAACTTCACAATAAATTGGTATCAATACTCAGCCTTTTAATTTTCAGGCTACTACAATTCGACATCTTAATGATTTGCGCTATTTCCAGCTTTAAAAATTTGTTGTGCAGTTAAGTTCAATTCAGGGAATGTTGGTGATTCGATGCGCTCGTTTCCTCTGAATTTATTAACACGGTACTCATTGTCTTCTAAAGAGCAAATCAAAATAGTAGGTTGTTTAGGGTTACCGATAAACTCTCTAGCACCTTTAGCAGCATAATCCACGATCCAATATTCTGGTATTCCCATCTCCTCATAGTCAGCATATTTTTTGTGATAGTCATCACGCCAGTTACTACTTACTACTTCAACTACTAAAGGTATAGACTCAACTAAAGTAATAATTGATTCTTTTTTCCAAATAGATTCATTGACTAAGTTAGGTCGATTTAATAGCAATATGTCTGGGGAATAAGCTGATTCGCTTAGAGGTGGTTGAACAAAAACCGTTTTGGGGATAAAGTACGGCAGCTTTAAGCGCCGGTATTCTGCTACAATCTCTTCTACCAAAAAACCAACTATCTCTTCATGTTCACCGATTGGCAAAGGCATTTCTACGATTACTCCGTTATGTAGTTCATAGCGACGTTCTGAATTTACGGGATACCATGTCGCGAATTCTTTAACAGTTACGGGTTTTGGTAGAGCTTGTGCCATTTTTGTTTTTCCTCATTCTGTTATAGCCCGTAAATGGTAGACAGTTTCACAGGCTACTATTTATTGTAATTGGGGATAACTATTTGCCTCCTACCCCTGTACCTCATATACTTAAAAAGCGCTGTAATAGCGCCTCAATCTTGATAATTCCAGACAATGAGAGTTTCCAGGCATTTCGAGTACCTTTTCGGTGCCTTTAGATCCAAGGATTGATTTTGCGTTGCTTTCGTTTCGTCAAAAGCATTGATGAAAGAGACTATCTAAACACCTTCCTGGCTAAACCAAACATCTAAATCAGCCATTGCTTGAAAGTCGAGTAACGCTTCCCCAAGATTTTCTAATTGTTCCAAAGACAGAGTTTCGATGCGCGATCGCACATCTTGCGGTAATTCCCCTACCCGTCGAGTTAGTTGACGCACAACAAGCGATCGCTCTCTTTGTTCTCCTTCTTGCAGTCCTTCTTCCTTAATTTCCCTGTAAACTCTTGTTTCCTTGAGTGTAATTCCTAACATTTGTTCTACCTCCGTTCGAGTTAATTGCTCAAACTTGTACACCATTATTGTCGTCACCATCTCCATTATGGCGCGACTTACTCCTTCATTCGCCTCAACAGCAGAACGCTCAAGCAAATACCTCGCTTCCTGTGGTGCAAATTCATCCTCTACCGTAGTTAACACCATCAATGCGACCCATATAGGTAAAGAGCGAATATCTCCCAATTCATCCAAATATATCCGATGTACTTGGTCTCCATTGAGTTGATTCCGATGAGGATGAATATCACTTTGTTCGATACTGTGGGATGGGTAAATTATTACCGCTTCCCAATCGCTGAATCTGTCACGGTTTCGGTAGAAATATAAAGAGGATTCTGCAAATACTCTTTCATAGAGCTTTTCATCTTTTTGGAACTGCACTTCACAGAAATATACAACTCCTGCACCTTCATTTTCTGGTGGAAGAAACACACCATCAATCTCAAATTTTGGTTCTTTGACAGCGACAGAATCAAATCGATAAGCATTTGCATTACTCGGCGGATTTGTCAATAATTCAAATAGCAGAATGGGAGATTGTTGAAAGAGTTTGTAAAAGATTGAATCCCGACGCATGAAAGATTTTACTTAATTTATCTTTGAGCATAATTACTCAATTATCTTATGCCCGTAACTTTCTTCTAGTAGCTCTCCCCCAACTTTTATATGCCCCCTACGTCTGTGTTTGGCAGCAAAAACAAGTGACCCAATAAATAAGACTAGTGCAAAATTCAACGAAGGTTCTGGTGCTACTACTCTAGACTGAGTACTTCTTACCGCGACTAAAGTTAAATTTGCTTTGCGGTCAAAAGAACGTTGTAAAGAACCCTCAATAAAATCTGTCGCAAATTCTTGCGTTCCACCAAAACTAAAATCTTTATCTTCAGTGGTAAAGGTAACGTTTTGGCTTTTTTGGCTTGTGATAAAATCGCCGCCACCTTGAGTATTTAGATTTCCGGATAGAGAAAAGAAATCTAGGGCATTGTTTGGAATGCTGTTACTTGGGCTTGATAACAAGTCAGCAAGGAAGTTTTGCAGGTTGTTTTGCGGTACGTTAGTTGTATCTAATAAGAAGAAAGAAAGCTTCCCTGATGCGCTGGCGTTTTCTGCGGGTGGGTTATCTATTTGTGTTTCTAGATCTAAAGCAGATGCAAAGTTAAAAGAAAAGACTTTTCCTGGGTCTACATTGAAATTCCCAATAATTTTAGCTGTTGCGTCTGCTGTTCCGAAATAATCTTTGCTGTCACCATTAGCTACACTTGTAGCAGATGTAAAAACTTCTAATGGGTTCGGTGTAATATTTGCAACAGCTTTAATATTTTGAGCATTCACGATTCCGCCATTAGCAACAGCAGATACGTTACCCAAATTTTGGCTCTCGGTTGTCGAAAAGTTTTCAGTGAAGTCGAAAAGATCTAATGCTCCTTGGGAAGAAGAAAAAGTTGCAGCCTGACTAGGTGAAGTCAGGAGTGCAGAAGTAGCTAGTAATGGACTAACTAGTAGCAAAAACCTCTTAGCAAATCGTTTCATGGAACCTTTCTTATATATATTCACTCAATTAGCTGTGTGCTGTGGTAGGTGCAACTAACAACGTACTAACAGCATTATTGAGTCTAAGTATTTTTCCAACGACTCTTGCAGGTTCTACAGAAAAGCATTCCGCTATTCCATAAAGTACGCTGTTGTCTTTTTTTGCACCCAAAAAAAGATAATAACTACATTCTTAATCATTAATTTTAAGTGATGCTGCGGACTTTTTTTGTAAAGTTATTGCAAACATCTTGATAGGATATAGATAAGTTATCTACCAGAGTCTCAAGCGAGGAGTTTTCCTCTAATGGGAGTTTTTCATACGTTACACGGATGAATTCCTTACAAGTTGGAAACAACTATTATCCGTTAATACACATGATCTCTATTTTGTACAGTGGGTAACTGCTACAAGTTTGTGAGAATCACGGTGATTATAAAAAGATTGTAAACAAAAAAACAGTCTTACCCTTAAATGGCATGATGATATTGGGTTTTTAATCTGCTGAAATAATGAAATTGAAAAGCATAAGCATTGCTACACTGATAGCTCTGATTGCTAGTAGTGTAACGTCTTTGAATTCCAATTTGCTGATGCTGTCTCCCATCCAGAGGGTGTTAGCTCAAAGCACAGAAACTAAAACTTCAGAAGCAGTACGGCTGTTAGATTTGTGTAGAGAAAATATCAACAAGAATCAGCTTCAAGCAGCTTTGCAGTCGTGTCAACAAGCAGCAGTGACGGCTCAGGCGACGGGCGATCGCTCTACCCAAGCTAAGTCCCTTAGCAATTTGGGTTTAGCATATCAAAATACAGGAAACCTTCAACAAGCACTCAGCAATTATGAAGAAGCTTTAGCCGTTGCACAAGCAATCAAAGAGCGAGCGTTGGAAAGTAAAGTGTTACTAAACTTGGGAGAAGTTGCCTACAAATTAGGAGACACAACAAAGGCTAAAGTCTCCTTTGAGCAAGCATTAAAAATTTACCAAAGCATCGAAGACCAAAAGGGAGAGGGAGGTGCTTTAAATAATCTGGGACTCGCTTACCAATTATTAGGAGACTACAAACGGGCGATATATTACCACTCTCAAAGTTTGAAAATTGCAAGGGCTATTGGGAATAGAGAAGGGGAGGCAAAATCTCTAGGCAATCTGGGTAATGCTTACCAATCATTAGGAGACTACAAACGGGCGATATATTACCACTCCCAAAATTTGGAAATGGCAAGGGCTATTGGGAATAGAGAAGGGGAGGCGAAATCTCTAGGCAATCTGGGTAATACTTACCAATTATTAGGAGACTACAAACGGGCGATATATTACCACGGCGAAAGTTTGGAAATTGCAAGGGCTATTGGAGATAGAGAATGGGAGGCGAGTTCTCTTGGCAATCTGGGAGTGGCTTACCGTTACTTAGGAGACTACAAAAAAGCCATAGATTACCACAACCAAAGTTTGGTAATCAAAAGGGCTATTGGGAATAGAGAAGGGGAGGCTCGTTCTCTTGGCAATCTGGGACTGGCTTACAATTCATTAGGAGACTACAAAAAAGCCATAGATTACCACAACCAAAGTTTGGTAATCAAAAGGGCTATTGGGAATAGAGAAGGGGAGGCTCGTTCTCTTGGCAATCTGGGACTGGCTTACAATTCATTAGGAGACTACAAACGGGCAATATATTTCCACTTCCAAGGTTGGGCAATTGCAAAGGCGATAGGCGATCGACAATTCGAGGCAATTTCTCTCAATAATCTAGGACTAGCCCATCTCCGTTCTGGTAACCCAAAAGTTGCTGAGGAAAATCTCCGCACAGCAATTGCAGTATATGAATTAATCCGGAAAGACTTGGGTCGTAACGATGCTTTTAAAATCTCCATCTTTGAAGCACAAGCTCGTTCCTATCGTCTCCTGCAACAAGCCTTAGTTGCACAAAAACGTCAACCAGAAGCACTGTTAATTGCCGAACGCGGTCGCGCCCAAGCGTTAATAGAACTACTTGCTACGCGCCAACAACTTTCTAGTACATTACTTCCGCCAAGTCTTGAGCAAATCCAACAAATCGCCGAACAGCAAAACGCTACTTTGGTAGAATACTCCATTGCTTGGGATGACTTGTATATCTGGGTGGTCAAACCAACTGGCGAGATCTCTTTCGAGAAAGTTGACATTAAAAAAATTAATCTGGGTAAAGCAGCAGAAGATACACGGGTTACAGCAGCGAATTCGGCAGAAGGTCGAGGTGCTGCTCATGATCTGCTCTCAGGCTTAGTTGACAAAACTCGTTCTACCCTAAGCAGGACTTATAGCCCGACCCCTAAAATACCTACTTTAAGCTGTCGGGAAAACTATTGTTTGCAGCAAATGTACAAATTGCTCATTCAACCAATTGAAAAACAACTACCCACCAACCCCGACTCTCGTGTAATCTTCATTCCCCATGAATCCCTTTTTCTAGTTCCGTTTGCTGCTCTCCAAGACCAGAATCACAATTTCCTGATAGAAAAACATACTATCTCAATTGCCCCATCCATTCAAGTTCTCGATTTAATCCACCAACAAGCACTCAAATTACAATCTTCAGCATCTGCTGCTGAGAACTCACTTAGGGATGCTCTAATAGTTGGGAATCCCATGATGCCTAAACTAAAACCGTTACTATGGTCACAAAAAGAAGCCGAGATGATTGCCGAGTTGTTAAAAACTCAAGCACTGACAGGCAAACAAGCAACTTTAGCTGTGGTCAAACAACGGATGCAAAAGGCAAGAATTATTCACTTGGCTACCCATGGCTTACTCGATGATTTAAAAGATGTACAAATCCCAGGAAAAGTGGCACTTGCACCCTCAAATGGAGATGATGGTTTCCTCAGTGCAAATGACGTATTAAACCTGGATCTGAAGGCTTCGTTAGTAGTACTGAGTGCCTGTGATACAGGATGGGGTAGGATAACAGGAGATGGTGTGATTGGTTTGCCAAGAGCGTTTATTACCGCTGGTGTACCAAATATTGTTGTTTCGTTGTGGCAAGTGGGAGATAAGTCAACAGCATTTCTGATGCCAGAGTTTTATCGTCAGCTACAACACAACCATGATAAAGCACGTGCACTCCGGCAGGCGATGCTAGCAACAATGAAGAAGTATCCTAATCCTAGCGATTGGGCTGCATTTGTTTTTATTGGTGAAGCTGACTAAATCGTTTAGCAGGAGTTGAACTGGTGCAACAGAAAGTATTAATCTTAGCAGCAATCCCTCATGGTCTACGCCTGGATCAAGAAATGCGGGAAATAGAAGAAGCTATCCGACGTGCTGCTAGGCGAGACAAGTTTGAAATTCGGACGAGAACTGCTGTACGATCGCACGATATACGCAGAGCGATCGCAGAAGAACGCCCCCAAATAGTTCATTTCTGCGGACACGGGTTAAAGGATGGCAGTTTGTTATTAGAGGATGAAGCTGGAAATGATAAACCTCTTTCAGGGGAAGGGTTAGCGCAACTGTTTAAGTTACATGCGAATTACGTAACGTGTGTGCTGCTCAATGCTTGTCATTCAGCTAAGTCAGCCGAAGCTATTGGTCAGTACATTAATTATGCGATCGGCATGAACCGGGAGATGAAAGATAAACTAGCGATCGCATTCGCACAAGGTTTTTATGATGCTTTAGGCTACGAGATCCCAGATAATAATATAGATATCTTTGAAAGAGCATTTCAGGAAGGCTTAGTTGCCATTCAGCTAGAAGACATTTCCGAGGGAGAAATTCCAGTTCTCATTAAAATTAAAATGTTAAACCAATCAACATCCGTAGTTAATTCACAGATAAGTTCTGCTGCTAAAGCCAAGCAGGAACTTAATGATGTTGACATAGAAATTCTAACGGAACTTTTACAATTAAGTGGACGCGCTGCACCAGAAAGACGAAGAGCATTGAGTATAGAAATTGGAGTTAAACCAGGAGAACTAACTTCAATCTCACTGTTAGCAGAAAATGACTTTGCAGTAGAACTTATTGACCTGTTGCACAAAAGAAGATTAGAAACAGCGATTTGTAAACTTTGTAAAAAACTAGAGTCTGATTTCAAAGGAGGAGGATATAGTTCTAAGTTAGGAGCGATTATTGCTAAACTCAATTGTTAGTAGCTTAAATTTATAAAATAAGTTTTCACCAGTTTATTATGTCTCTGGAAGACCTGGATGATGCCGATATAGAAACCCTCAGACAACTTTTACAAAACAGTAGCCGTGCTGCGCCAGAACGACGAAGATCATTATGTATAGAAATTGGCTTTGATCCGAGTCATATAATTAATATATCGACAATTCCGGAAAGTGATTTTGCAATAGAACTGATTGATCAGTTACAGCAAAGAAAATTAAACAACTCGATTTATAAACTTTGTCAGGTGCTAAAGCCCGATTTTCGCGGAGGAGAATATGCACCTAAGCTAGAAAAAATTCTCTCTAAACTAAACAACAATTACAATACTGAACCCAGCAACTCAACTGCAACAGATCCAGTAGAAATACAGCACTTAAGCGAAGCAATCCCGCAACAGTCAGAGAATATAATATCTCATCCTACATCAACAGAAGTCGTTAAGGAAGTACACCCAGTCTTGCCCAATCGTTCTAGTTTACGCAAAATTTTAATGGTGAGTTTAGGCGTAACGGGTACATTAATAGGGCTACGGTTTTTTGCTGTCTTTCAGTCGATAGAGTTAAAGTTCTTTGACAATCTGATGCAAACTAGACCTGATGAAGGGATGGATAAGCGTCTGCTAATCGTAAAAATTACTGATAAAGATATTCTAGATCAAGATAAAAGGGGAGAGAGGGGAAAAGGTTCTTTACGAGATCCTTCTCTTAACAGCTTGTTAGCAACTTTAGAGGAGCATAAGCCAAGACTGATTGGGTTAGATTTATATCGCCCCTTTTCGGCAGATCCTAATGTACCTGATTTATTAAAGCGGTTACAACAAAAGAACGTTTTTGCTGTCTGCAAAACACCAGCTATCGAGGAGCAAAGCAATTCATCCCCAGAGCCGCCAAAAGAAGTCTTTCCCGAAAATATTGGTTTCAGTGATTTTGTATCCGATACAGATGGTGTAGTACGTCGCCATCTGATGCTTCAAGCTCGGATAGCTGGAACTACTTGTCTTACACAACAGTCTTTTAGCTTACTGCTAGCGCGTCGCTATTTACAACAAGAACTAGGAAAAAGAAGTCATTATCAAGATCCCTTCCAATCTGGAAATGACTTAGAGCTTGATGGTGTTGTCTTTCAGCCATTACAACCCTTTAGCGGAGGGTATCAGGATGTAGATAATCGTGGTTATCAGATATTGCTAAATTATCGCGCCACTAGTTCTGGGAAGATCGCCCAAGAGCTAACAGTGGAAGATATTTTAAATAAGCGATTTCGTGATGAGGATGTACGAGACAAAATTGTATTGATCGGGAGTGACGCTCAGCAGCAGGGAACGCCAGACCATTGGACTACACCTTATGGTACAGTCAATGGTGTTACTGTTCATGGACACATGATCAGTCAAATTATCAGTGCTGTACTTGATAGGCGATCGCTCTTGAGTGTTTTGCCACAGGGTGTAGAAATTATCTGGATTTGGGGTTGGGCGTTAGCAGGTGGTTTTCTTGCTTACTATTGGCGAGGATTGAAGATTTTACCAATAGCCCTCTGCTTTGTAATTTTAGTGCTATGTATATGTATTATTTGTTTTATCTGCCTCTGGATCTGTAGTCTTTGGATACCTCTAGTTCCACCAATTATAGCTTTTATAGGCACTAGTTTTACTGCTATTTATATAACTCGTTTTTACCGATTTCCTCCAAAAAATATAAGGTAATAAACCATGAATAAAAACATATCTGCTACTCAAAAAGCAATACTCGCTTCTATTGTTGTCTTGCTATTTGCTCATGTATTATTCAGTTTTTTACCAGTTCAAGCAGAACAATCACAAAACAGATTAGTTTTATTTGAAAAAATTAAACGTTTTTTCTTTGGTACTCGTCCTGGAGGAACACCTACAGGTCGTCAAAGAGGGGGAGCAGTACGTGGTCCCTGTTCTAATTTAGATAAAGATATTATCGCTTTAGTACCTTCAACTGCAGAAGGAATTCCGTTTACTGAGCAGACAATTAGTGAACGTCCCACATTTTGGTTTTATGTTCCTTATTCAGGACTGAATGCAGAGTTTACCCTTATTAATAGCCAAGGCAAAGATGTTTATTCGACAATTTTTGTTCTCAACCAGCAGCCAGGGATTATTAACTTAAAGCTTCCAGAGACAGTACGTCTGCTTCAGCAAGGTAACGAGTATCGTTGGAATTTTTCTGCAATTTGCAATCCTCAAAATCGTGCGAATGATGCTGTACTTAAGGGTACGCTAAAGCTGATTCCTGTGAGCCCCACTTTAAATAATCAGTTGAAAACAGCATCGGCCAAAAACCATGTATCAGTCTATACTGAGGCTAATTTGTGGTATGAAACCCTGACAACTCTGGCAGAACTTCGGTATAACGAACCACAAAATACACAGATAAAAGCAGAGTGGGATAATGTGTTGCGATTATTAATACATCCGCCCTCAAATGTTCCTGTTCCACAGACTTGGGTGACTTATTCCCTACCTAATTCCAATGAAAATAGCAGGAGCAATTAGCTTGAGGACTATTATGCAAATGAAAAGTATAAGACTCGCAACTTTGATAGCTTTATTTGCTAGTAGTACAGCTTTTTTTATTTCTTATTTGCTGACGCTTTCCCCAGTTACGAGGGTATTAGCTCAAAGCACAGAAAATAACAAAAACGAATCAGATCGTCTGTTGGATTTGTGTAGGGCAGATCTGAAAAAGAATGACTTTCAAGCAGCATTGCAATCCTGTCAAAAAGCAGTAATAATTGCTCAGGCGACGCGCGAGTACTCCACCCAAGCTAAGTCCCTCATCAATTTGGGTTTAGCATACCAAAACACAAGAAACCTACACCAAGCAGTCAGTCATTACAAACGAGCCTTAGGTATTGCAAGGGAGATTAGGGACAGACAACAGGAGGCAAAATCTCTTGGTAATCTGGGACTGGCTTACGATAATTTAGGAAACTACAAACAAGCTATATATTACTACAACCAACAACTGCCAATTGTCAGGGCGATTGTGGATAGACAACAGGAGGCAAAATCTCTTGGTAATCTGGGACTGGCTTACGATAATTTAAGAAAATACAAACAAGCGATAGAATACCATAGCCAAAGTTTGACAATTGCAAGGGCGATTGGGGACAGACAACAGGAAACGAAATCTCTTATCAACCTGGGAGTGGATTACGATAATTTAGGAAACTACAAACAGGCTATAGAGTTTCATAACCAAAGTTTGAAAATTGCAACGGATATTGGGGATGGATCACGGAGGGCAAAATCTTTTAGCAATCTCGGAGCGGCTTACTATGCACTAGGAAGCTACAAACAGGCTATAGACTTTTATAGCAAAAGTTTGGAAATTTCAAGGAATATGAGGAATAAACCAGGACAGGCTGCTTCTCTTGGCAATTTAGGACTGGCTTGCGATAATCTAGGACACCACGAAGGAGCGATAGAATATCACAACCAAAGTTTGACAATTGCAAGGGATATTAAGGACAAATTTACGGAGGCTGCTTCTCTTGGCAATTTGGGACTAGCTTATGATAGCTTAAGACAATACGAACAAGCGATAGAATATCATAAACAAAGTTTGACAATTGCAAGCGATATTGGGGATAGCGCACGCGAGGCTAATTCTCTTGGCAATTTGGGAAATGCTTACTATTCATCAGGAGACTACCAACGGGCAATAGATTACCACACCAAACAATTGGAAATTGTCAGGAAGATCGGGGACAGAGTAGGGCAGGCTAATTCTCTAAATAATATAGGACTGGCTCATCTTGATTCTGGCCACCCAAAAGCATCTGAAGAAAATCTCCGCGAAGCAATAGCAGTGTTCGAATCTCTCCGGAAAGACTTAGGCAGTAACGATGCTTTTAAAGTCTCGATGTTTGAAACACAAGCTATTTCCTATCGTCTGCTGCAAAAAGCCTTAGTTGCCCAAAATCGGACACAAGAGGCACTGTTGATTGCCGAACGTGGTCGCGCTAAAGCCTTGATAGAATTACTTACTCAACGTCAACAACTCTCTAATAAACCAGTTCCACCTAGTCTTGAGCAAATCCAACAAATCGCCAAACAGCAAAACTCTACTTTGGTGGAATACTCCGTTGCTAGAGATGACTTGTATATTTGGGTCGTCAAACCCACTGGGGACGTTACTTTCGAGAAAGTTGACATTAAAAAGACTATTAAAAACACGAGTTTGGCGCACGCAGCAGAAGATACACGGGTTGCAGCATCAGCCCAGGCAGAAGGTCGAGGTGTTGGTGATACGGAGATTAAAGGCTTAGTCGATGTTGATAAGACTTGTTCTACTCGGAGAAAGACTAATAGCACTATTCCGCAAGCACGTCCTTTAAGCTGTCGGGGAAACAATTGCTTGCAGCAAATGTACCAATTGCTGATTCAACCTATTGAAAAACAACTACCCACCAACCCTGACTCTAGCGTCATCTTCATTCCCCATGAGTCCCTTTTTCTGGTTCCATTTGCTGCTCTCCAAGACCAGAAGGGGAATTTCCTGATTGAGAAACATACTATCTCAATTGCCCCATCCATCCAAGTCCTCGAATTAATCCATCAACAAAAACTCAAATTACAACCCCCATCATCTACTGTTGAAAAATCTCTAGGGGATGCTCTCATAGTTGGTAATCCCACTATGCCCAAAGTACCCCCCAGAATTGGAGAGCCACCACAACCTCTAGAAGCACTACCAGGCGCACAAAAGGAAGCTAATACTATTGCCCAACTGTTAAAAACACAAGCACTCACAGGGAAACAAGCAACTTTAGCTATTGTCAAACAACGGATGCAAAAGGCAAGAATTATTCACTTGGCTACCCACGGCTTGCTGGATGATTTAGGAGATGCACAAATAATCCCAGGAAAAGTAGCACTTGCACCTTCAAAAGGTGATGATGGTTTGCTCAGTGCGAATGAAGTATTAAAGCTGAAACTAAATGCTTCTTTAGTGGTACTAAGTGCCTGCGATACAGGCTGGGGTAGGATAACAGGAGATGGTGTGATAGGTTTACCAAGAGCGTTTATTACTGCTGGTGTACCAAGTATTGTTGTTTCGTTGTGGCGAGTACCAGACCAATCAACTGCATTTCTGATGCCAGAGTTTTATCGTCAGTTACAACACAACCGTGATAAAGCACATGCACTCCGACAAGCGATGCTATCAACTATGAAAAAATACCCTAATCCTAGCGATTGGGCTGCTTTTGTTTTTATTGGTGAAGCTGACTAAATCGTTTAGCAGGAGTTGATCTGGTGCAACAGAAAGTATTAATCATAACACCAATCCCTCATGGTCTACGTCTAGATCAAGAAATTCGGGAAATAGAAGAAGTTATCCGACGTGCTGCTAGGTGAGACAAGTTTGAAATTCGGACGAGAACTGCTGTGCGATCGCAAGATATTAGGAATTTAAGGTTAAGATCGTAGTCACACTCGTAATTACATAGTGGAAAGTTTCATGATCCAGACCGTAAAGTTACGCAAAATTGGTAATTCAGTAGGGGTGACATTTTCTAAGGAGTTGTTAGAAAAACTCAACCTTTCCGAAGGGGATACCTTATTTGTGACGGAAACAGAACATGGACTCCAGCTTAGTCCTTATGACCCTGAGTTTGAGAAAGCGATGGTCATTTATCGGGAAGGTAGCCAGAAGTTTCGTCACGCGTTGAAGGAACTCGCTAAGTGAATCAGCCAACTTGGCTAACACAACAGATGGTGCTTTCTATCCATGAAGATTTAATTTCTCAATATGGCGGTTTATCTGGGGTGAGAGATCCTGCGTTATTAGAAGCGAGTTTAGCCCGTCCCCGGCATAAATTTTCTTATCAGCCGGAGGCTTCGCTCTTCGAATTGGCGGCGGCTTATGGCTTTGCTTTGTGTAAAAATCATCCCTTTATAGATGGCAATAAGCGTACAGCTTTTATGGCGATGTATGTTTTTTTGGGTTTGAATGCTTATAGTTTCAATGCACCGGAGCCGGAAATAGTATTAGTGATGGAGAGTTTAGCCTCTGGGGAGATTGACGAAAATGCTTTGCAGTTTTGGTTAGCAAAATATGCTGAGCAATTGCTGTAATGCGGTGCAAGGATTATTTCGGGTCTATTCACTGGGCGTTTATAACTGCTGGTGTACCAAGTCTTGTTGTTTCCTTGTGGCGAGTACCGGATCAATCAACTGCATTTCTGATGCCAGAGTTTTATCGTCAGTTACAACACAACCGTGATAAAGCACACGCGCTGCGACAAGCGATGCTAGCAACTATGAAGAAATACCCTAATCGTAGCGATTGGGCAGCATTTGTTTTTATTGGTGAGGCTGAATAATCATTTCCGTTGTAGAGGTTTGGAATTGATCTCTAACCTAATAATAGTTGATCTTCTTCATCTAAAGAAACGTAACATTCAGACAGTCTAGATTTATACTTCAATTTATCACTTAAAGGGATTTCATAGGCATTGATCAATTGTCTGAGAGCTTCAGCAGCACTTACACCTTTGCTTGCAGCTATTTCTTTTAGCTTAGCTTTTTCTTCCTTCGACATCAAAAATTGAAGGTATTCTTGTTTTGGAGGATTATGTAAAGTTTTGTTAGTCATACTTGATTATCTGTAGTTTTACTGGTATTATAATCTGAGCTGGGAAAAATCACCACCAGGAATAGCAATCCTATGTGGTGACCCAGTAAATACAAATATCTTCGGATATTATGACACAAATCACACTAGACTGCAACTCCCCCACATTATTCACCGACCTCCTCTCTCAACTAGAGAGTGCAATGGAACCAGAACAAGTACTAACGTTCCTCTACAAAGCAGTAGATGACCTGCAAAAAGCGATTGGCGAGAAAGCGTCGCAATATAAAGAAGAACTTGGGAAAAAGTTTGCTGCTTGGGTTCGCGAGCTAGGAATGTCTTTACCAGTAATCAACCAAGTGGTGAAAGCACAAGAAGCAGCAGCATCCCTGAAACCTCCCGTAGCAGAAGAATTAGATGTCCCTACACTTAAGAAATTAGCACGACCTAAAAACGCTGCTGCATTGGAGGCGATCGCACAATTAGACGAGTGCAGCATAGAATTAGCCGAAGATATCATTAAAGAGCATAGACTACCCAAACAACCCGAAAGCCCTTGGATATATACTGGCGCTGCTAATACAACAGATGGCAAACCCAGAGAATATAAGCTCCCAAGAGTATCTGAAACCATCGGGTTACAGATTGAAGCGAAGCAACAAGAAGATAATTTATCTCCTAGACAAATCCTAGAGCAAGCTCTAACCCAATATTTTGAAGCTAATCCAGTACAAAAGCTAACAATTCCAGCATTTAGTACAGATGTATTAGAAAATAGTGTGTTTAACGCAGCACAGAAAGAATGTACTGAGTATTTGCAAGCACAGGTAGAAAAGGTTGCCCCAGAGATTAAAAAAGGTGATGGCTTTTTATATCGAGGTAGCGAACAAATAAAGTACAGAGATGAGAGGGTAATCGTACTAGAGATACTTGAAAATGGTAGAGTTTTTGTGGGGTTGTTTGGGAGAAAAATTCGATTTGATTGCAGTATTACCGACTTGCAAAAATCTGGTTAACAACTGCGTAAAAGATTAGGTAGCGATCGCGCACTGAGGCTGAAGAAATTCAGTTAAGGTGAGTGGTAGTGGTAGGTTGGGTAGAGCGTCAGCGAAACCCAACGAAATCCTAAAAATGTTGGGTTTCGTCCCTCAAACGCCAGATTCCTACGGAGGGAGACCCTCCTGCAGAACTGGCTCCCCAACCTACGCAATTTTAGGTTTTAGGCTTTAACTCAACCATATTGTCCCAATACTGCTCGGTTAAGGAAAATCGTAGGTTGGGTAGAGCGTTAGCGAAACCCAATAAACCCTTGTCAATGTTGGGTTTCGTTCCTCAACCCAACCTACATTCGACTTCAACTTTTGGCTTAACCGAGCAGTATTGCATATTGTCCTATATACAAATTAAATGCGCAACAGCTTAGTTCTATATCTAAAGAGGATTTAGCTTGATCCAAAAGAAGCCCCACATCTGAATCCGGTACTCCGGATTGACTTGTGGGATGAATTTTGGGGCAATGACGAAACCGCCTCCGACCATAGTTGACTGCAACTCAACCAGGGAGTGA